>Ga0209573_1000084_pt1 | contig 262564 bp, 232 predicted proteins | sample TNRBio252014_DNA_FD_185870 | JGI IMG/M metagenome (GOLD analysis project Ga0209573, IMG submission 185870) | Wastewater treatment Type I Accumulibacter community from EBPR Bioreactor in Madison, WI, USA - TNR Reactor_6/25/2014_ DNA (SPAdes)... | ecosystem: Engineered > Bioreactor > EBPR >...
CTTCAACCTACGACCTTCAGGGCGTTCCCAGGTGGCCGACTTCGCGTCGGAACACCGGCCGGCTTCAAATCGGAATAAGTGGCCGGCTTCGAATTGGAATACCTGGCCGACTTCGTCGGAATCCGCACGTCGTAGCGCATTTCCGTTGTCTGCGCGCCGTCGGTCAGCAACACCATGACCTTCCTGACGCCGCTGTTCATCGCGTCCGCGCCGGGGAACGGCGCGTTCGGCGTGAGCAGACGCGCGCCCCACGTCACGCCCGGCGCGAGAATGGTTCCCATATTGTATTCCGCCGTCAGGCCGGCGATCTGCGTCTTGATGGCGGCGGCGTTGGTGGTCAACGGCGCCATGGCGTGGCGCATGCAATTGTAGTTCGGGCCGCGCGTGTAGGGGTTCCGATCGCCGGGAACGTAAGGATCGACAACGGCGTAGCCATTGTTCGTTCCGTCACCCGGATTGTCGCAATTCGTGCTCGTCGTCTCGGGCGGATAGATATAGGCCTGCCATTTGTTGGCGGCGTTATAGACGTTCGACAGGTGGTTGGGCGCCGGCCGCTCGAGCACGCAGCCGGCCCATTGCGTGCCGGTGAAAAGAGCATGCGTCGTATTGGCGACGTAAGCCGCGTTGCCGGTCCCGATATTCACGTTCATCGTGAACGGCACATAGCCGAACTTGAGCGACGCGCCGGCGGGGGCGTTGGCGATAGCCGTGTCGACCAGTCCGACGGCAGCCTGCTTGAGCACGTCGATGCGGGTCATGCCCGACATGTCCGGAAACTTCATCGAGCCGCTGACGTCGAGCACCATCATGAACTCGGCGCCTTTCGACAGGATGCCGACGCTGCTGACGCCGATCGTCATCTCCGAATAGCCGACGACGCCCATGATGCTGGTGCGCACGCGCGCCGTCGCCCTGCCCTTGATCTCTCCGGGCGTGGAGAGATCAAGATGCGGCGTTGCGGACAGCACGGAGGCGTTCGCGCCGAATTGACTGTCGAACGCGCTTCGGAACGCCACCTGTCGATCGGCCGTCGAGCCTTGCATGACCGCGGCGATCTGCACGGCCGAGTCCAGCGCCGCCTGCATCTTCTCGCGGTGCTGGCCGGCGCGGCCATAATCGACGGCGACGCCGCCGGCCATGACCAGGGCCATGGCCGCCAAAGCAAAAATGATGGCGACGGAGCCGCTCCCGGACCGGGCAAGTCTGGCGGCCGCAGCGCCGGGGGCGTGCCGGTCAGGAGAAGATATCGAATGCAGCCGGTTCAAGCAGATCGCCTGTTTCTCACTGAAAACAGGCGTAGCAGCCGCCGCTTGTCCGAATCTTATCCACCGTCGCGAACAGTCGTTAACGCCTCCCGGGCAACCGCCCCGGCGCGGCCGCCGGACGCCTGCCGCCGACAGGCGCGCTCACAGCGTTTTGTGCGATCCGTCGCACAAGGCGCCTTTTTTCGAATGCTTGCAGCCGCAGAACCAGACTGTTCCGGTCTTTTCGGCCTTCCAGGCGACCGGCGCGAAGTCCGAGCCCTTGTGCGAGCCGTCACAGAACGGCTGCTTCGCCGATTTGCCGCAGGAACACCAATAATAGGCCTTTCCGGCCTCGACATCGACGGCGTAGGGCGACGTCTGCGCGACAATGGGATTGCTCATCTCGTGGTTCCCCCCGGTTGTTTCGGATTGAAAACGCTCACGCCGCGCCGCCGGCCTCGGTGCGAAGCCACGCCGCGCCGCAGGCCTTGGCGAGTTCGCGCACGCGCAGAATGTAGCTCTGCCGCTCCGTCACCGAGATGACGCCGCGCGCGTCAAGCAAGTTGAACAGATGCGAGGCCTTGATGGCCTGATCATAGGCCGGCAGAACCATCAGATGGCGCGCGTCCACGCCGCGGTCGCCGAAATCGAGCAGCGCCTGACATTCGGCTTCCGCATCGCGGAAATGCCGGAACAGGTTGTCGGTGTTGGCCGCCTCGAAATTGTGGCGCGAATATTCCTGCTCGGCCTGTTTGAACACGTCGCCGTAGGTGATCCTGTCCTCACCCTCGCGGCCGTTGAAATTGAGGTCGTAGACGTTCTCGACGCCCTGCACATACATGGCGAGGCGTTCAAGGCCGTAGGTCAGTTCGCCCGACACGGGGGCGCATTCAAAGCCCGCGACCTGCTGAAAGTAAGTGAACTGCGACACTTCCATGCCGTCGCACCAGCATTCCCAGCCGAGCCCCCAGGCGCCCAGCGTCGGGCTTTCCCAATCGTCCTCGACGAAGCGGATGTCGTGCAGCTTCGCGTCGACGCCGATGGCGGCGAGCGACCGCAGATAGAGATCCTGCAAATCCGGCGGCGAGGGCTTCAGGATCACCTGGAACTGGTAATAATGCTGCAGGCGGTTGGGGTTCTCGCCATAACGGCCGTCCTTCGGCCGGCGCGAGGGCTGCACATAGGCCGCCTTCCACGGCCGTGGCCCCAGCGAGCGCAGGGTCGTGGCCGGATGGAACGTGCCCGCGCCCACCTCCATGTCATAAGGCTGCAGCACGACGCAGCCCTGTTCCGCCCAGAATTGCTGCAAGGTCAGGATCAACCCCTGAAAGGAGCGGGTCGGATCGAGCGTGGACGTCGCGGGTTGCATGGAAAATCTCGCCGTTGGAGGGGCGCGCGCAACCTAATCGCGCCCCGGAAGAGGGTCAATCGACCAACCGGAGCGGATCTCGGCTTCGCGCCCGGCGCCGCCTCTTAACGACCTTTTCGTTGAGCGATTGCCGACGGCCGCGTTTCATCCAATAGTGAGCGCGTCGAGGCGTCCGCCCGGACGCGGGGCGCGGCGCGGCACAAGCAGCGCAGCGCGACACAAGCAGCGCAACACAACAGGAGGCGCCAATGTCCATACGCACCAAAATCAAAATGGCGCTGGCCGCGATGTTCGCCGCCGGCGTGATCGCGACCGGCGCCGGCACGGCGTCCGCCGCGCCCGCGACCAGCCTCGGGCAAAGCGCGGCTGTGACGCAGGATCTCCTCGTCTCGGACGTGCAGGAGGTTCGACGCCACGGTGGCGGCGGCGGATTCCGTGGCGGCCACCGCGGCGGGTATCGCGGCGGCTTCCGGGGCGGATATCGCGGAGGGTATCGCGGCGGCCATCGCGGTCATTGGCGTCCGCGCCACCGTCATTGGCGCGGCGGTTATGTCGGCTTCTACCGTCCCGGCTATTGCGTGCGCCGCGTTGGCTGGCACTACAATTCCTGGGGCGCCTATGTTTATGGCCCCTATCGCCGCTGCTATCGCTGAGCGACGACGAAAAATCGGATAAACGGCGACGGCCGCGGCTTTCCGCGGCCGTTCGTCATGATGAATGAAAGATGAACGGCCCGCTCAGCAAGCGTTCAGACGATCTGCCCTAGCGTCCGGCCATCGCATGCATCAGGCCGATCCGGGAGACACGTCATGTCGCTTCGCTCCATCTGGACCAGGATTTCGACTTTCGCCGCCGCCGCCGTTTGCGCCGGCGCGTTGACCGTCGCCGTTGCCACCACCGCGGACGCGCAAGGCAATCGCGGCTTTGGAGGCGGCGGTTTCGGCGGCGGCCGCGCCGCCGCCGCGCCGCGCGGGTTCTCGGGCGGCGGGTTCAACGCCGGTCCCCGCTTTGCCGCCGGACCGCGCCTCTATCAGGGCGGACGCATCGCGCCGGCATGGCGGACGGGCGGGCGTCCCTGGCGTCATCATCATCGCCGCTGGCGCGGCGGCTATGGCTACGGCTGGGGCTGGGGCGCCGTTCCGTTGCTGGGCCTCGGCGCCGCCTATTACGACCCCTATCCGGTTTACGGCTATCCGGCTTACGCCCGTTATGATCGCTGCGTGATGCGCAAGCGCTGGGTCAAGCGGCATCACCGCTGGGTGAAGCGCTGGGTTCGCGTCTGCTATCGCTGAGCCGTTCAAGAGTCGCATGGGGCCGGCGGCGGCGCCGGCCCCTTCGTCGTTCTGCCAACGCCGGGGAGGCAATATGAACGCGCGCCGCGCCCTGTCGATCGTCGTCGCGCTTTTGCTGGGCGCGGGCCTCGCCGAAGCGCAGACGCCCGGCGCCGCCAACAGCTTCGGCGCCCCTGGCGCCGCGCCTGCGCCGCGCGTCATCGCGCCGACGCTTCTCCTGACGCCGCCGGCGGCGACGCCCTCCCCGCCCATGCAGCCCGCGCCGCGGATTGCGCCGCCGACGCTCCCGGTCGCGGCCGCGCCGGCGCCGGCGCTGTCCGTCCAGCCGCGCATCCAGCCGCCCCACCGGCCAATCGATCAGGCGCGCGCCCATGAGCGCGCTGATTCGCGCCGGCATTGGCGCCGGCATCGCCCGGTCACGCCCTACGAGATCGCGCCGCCCGATTATCAGGGCCTGACGCCGGCGCCATGGGCCGCGCCGACGCTGCCGCCGCCGAGCCGCCAGCCCGATTATTTCCGGCCCCATGTCAAACAGGCGCCCGTGACGCCTGACGCCCGCCGCTGCGTCCTGCGGAAAAAGAAAGTCTGGCGCCAGGGCCGTTTCGTGCGGCGCTGGACGCGCGTCTGCCGCTAAGCGTCAGACGCCCCAGTCGAGCGCCGCCGCGCCGCGCAGCACGGCGTCGGCCTGCGGACGCCACGCCCCGCCCGCGTCGTGGAGCACCAGACCGGGCAACAGCGTCAGCGGCGCGCGCGCTCCCTTGACGGCGCGGACGAGCACGCGCGTCGCCGCCGCCGCCTCTCGCGGCCGGACGGGCAAAACGCGCAGATCGCCGCCGCGCGCCGCGCAAGCCGCCAGGACCGCCGTCAACGCATCGGCGCGATGGATCAGGCACAGCGCGCCGCCGGGGCGCAGCAGCGCGAAGCAGCTCCGAATCCAGATGTCGAGAGCCTCGGGGCCGGGGCGAGGCATGGCGTGGGCGCCGGTCTTGCCCGACGCGACGCGATGGCGCGACGGATCGAAAAACGGCGGATTGGTCAGCGCCCAATCCGCGCCCTCCGCCACGAGCCCGGCGGCGCGGCGCGCCGCCGGCGACGTCAGATCGGTCTCGAATATCCGCGCGCGGCCGTCCAATCCGTTGGCCGCGACATTGGCGCGGGCCAGAGCCGCGAGATTGGCGTCGTTCTCGATCAGACCCACCGCGAGCCCCGGCGCGCGCGCCGCCAGCGCCAGCCCGACCGCGCCGACGCCGGCGCCGATGTCGAGCGCCAGCCCCGCCGCATCCGCCGGCGGACAGGCCGCCAGCAGCGCGGCGTCAAGCCCGACGCGATGCCCGTCGCGCGGCTGGCGCAGCGTCAACCGTCCGCCGAGAAACCGGTCTTGCGTCGTCTCGCTTTCAACCATCGGGCAGAAACGCTCCCAGCCCCTCTTCCGCAAGCAGCGCGCGCGCCGCCGCGATCTCGTCGTCGACGACCAGGATCCGGCGCGGCAGGAAGCCGACGGAGCCCTCGACCGCGCTCATATGGCCGTCGGCCACAAAAACATGCAACCCGGCCCCGGCGAACAAAACCTCGAGACGGGAGATCAGCACAAGGTCGTTGGTGCGCAGCAATTCCTTCATGCCATCCCCCGTCGCGGGCTTCGGCGATCTTGACCAAAAGCCGTTCGACTTTTCGCGATTATGTTCTAAGTTGCCGGCCGATTGTCGCAAAATCAGCGAAGGACGGTCCGGTGGGCGTTGTCATTCCCCTCGACGAAAAGGCGAAAGAGCCGAGCATTTCGACTCTCGTCGACCTCGTGGCGCCAGACATGGAGCGCGTCAATCAGATGATCCTGTCGCGCACCGGATCGGACGTGACGATGATCCCGGAGGTCGCCAATCATCTGATTTCCTCGGGCGGCAAGCGTCTTCGCCCGATGCTGACGCTCGCCACCGGCGGGCTGTGCGGCTACGCCGGCGAGGGGCACATCAAGCTCGCCGCGTCAGTGGAGTTCATGCACACGGCGACGCTGCTGCACGACGACGTGGTGGACCAGAGCGACATGCGGCGCGGCAAACTCGCCGCGCGCATGCTGTGGGGCAATGAGGCGAGCGTGCTGGTCGGCGACTTCCTGCTCGGCCAGGCGTTCAAGATGATGGTGGAGGTCGGCTCCCTGCAATGCCTTGACGTGCTGTCGACCGCCTCGGCCGTGATCGCCGAGGGCGAGGTGATGCAGCTTTCCGCCGCCAAGGACACGCAGACGACGGAGGACGACTATCTCGCCGTCATTCGCGCCAAGACCGCCGCGCTGTTCGCCGCCGCCGCGGAGGTCGGGCCGATCCTCGCCGGCCGCCCGAAGGCCGAAATCGCCGCCTGCCGCGCCTATGGCATGAATCTCGGCGTCGCCTTCCAACTCGTCGACGACGTGCTCGACTACGGCGGCGCCGCCGCCAGGCTCGGCAAGAACGTCGGCGACGATTTCCGCGAGGGCAAGATCACGCTGCCCGTGGTGCTGTCGTTCCGGCGCGGCACGGAATCCGAGCGCGAATTCTGGCGCCGGACGCTCGAGCGCAACGAAATCGCGGACGGCGATCTCGACGCCGCCATCGCCACCATGCGCCGGCACAGGGCGCTGGACGACACGATCGAGCGCGCCCGCCATTACGGCGCCAAGGCGCGCGACGCGCTCGCCCTCTTCCCGCCCTCGCCATGGAAGACCGCTCTGATCGAGGTCGTCGACTTCTGCATCTCGCGGGCGCATTGAACGATCGGTCAACGACGGCCGGACGGGTTGAGGATTTGCTCACCACATTTCCGGGCTTTCGTTGAATGACGGACCGACTGGTGCTTTGCTGTTTCGGCAAGCGCAGGAGTTCCGCCATGCATCCCCCTCGCGCCGAGTCCGCGGCGCTGATCAAATCTCTCGACCTGATCCTCGGGCATCCGAGCGTCGAGGAGATGGCGATGACGCGCCTGCTGCTGCTGGCCGCACGCATCACGCTCGGCCGTGAAACGCGCTCTCTGCGCTCCGGCGAGATCGAAATGCTGAACGAGGCGCTGGAGCTGGCGCTGATCGAAGCCGGCCCCCCGATGGCGCCCGAAAAGAGACCGCCGCGCGTCAATCGCCCGACGCTGCGGCTGGTCGCCTCGCGCTGATCTCCCGCCTGCGGCCGAGGCTCAGCGCAGCGCCGCCGTCTTCACCCACCAGCCGGGATGATCGCGCCGGATGGCGCGCGCCGCCCGCGCCGCGCCGGCGCAGCTCTCGAACAACGCGAAACACGTCGCGCCGGAGCCCGACATCCGCGCCAGACGCTGGCCGCGCGCCGCCGCCAGAACCGAGAGCACATGGCCGACGACGGGCGCCAGCACGCAAGCCGCGTCCTCCATATCGTTGCGCGCCTTTTTCAGCGCGGCCAACAACGCCTCGGACGCCGGGCGCTCGCCGATCCACGGATGCGGCGCGCCGAACGTCTGCGCCTGCCCGGGCGCCAGCCCAAGTTCGGCGAAGACGCGCCGGGTCTCAAGCGCGACGCCGGGGTTGACCAGCACGGCGAACAACGGCGGCAACGCCAGCGGCGGGCCGAGATCCTCGCCAACGCCGCGCATCATCCGGGCGCGCGCGTCGAGACACACGGCGACGTCGGCGCCGGTCAGGCGGGCCGCCGCGCTCAGGCGCGCGTCGTCCGGCGCGAGCCCGTTGGCCCGCGCCAGCAGGCGCAACGCCGCCGCCGCGTCCGATGAGCCGCCGCCGATGCCCGCCGCCGAAGGCAGGCGTTTGGTCAGGGCGAACGCGCCGAGGCGCAGGCCGGGAACGAGGCCGGCGAGATGACGCGCCGCCCGGAGCACGAGATTGTCGGCGTCGGGACCGGCCGCCGCGGCGCGCGGCCCATCGACGCTGAGCGACAGCCCCTCGCCCGGAGTCAGCGTCAGCAGATCGCCCGACCGGCTGAACGCCACGAGACTTTCAAGTTCATGCCAACCGTCGGCGCGCCGACGCGGCACATGCAGGGTGAGGTTGATCTTGGCGGGCGCGCGCTCGCGCAGGATTTCAGTCGTCATGCGTCGCTCGCATCGCCGGATCCCGCGCCGCGACGCGCAGCGCCAGATCGGCCCGGCCCTCCGCCCGCAAGCCGGCGCGCACGCCGGCGCGGTCGGCGTCGGAGCGATTCTGGCTCATCTTGAACTTGCCTTCGAGCCGTTCGACGACGATCTCGACGCCGATGATGGCGCGCGTCTGCATGGCGATGAAATCCGCCGGAGCGTCCGTCACGCGCCACGGGTCGGCGCGCCCCGCCTCGCGCCGATCGGTCAAGTCCGCGATCTGCCGCGCGATCCAGCCCGGATCGTCGATCAGGCGCGCATGGCCCGCCGCCTCGACGATCTCATAATTCCATGTCGGCACGACTTTGCCGCCGTCGGCCCTGGTCGGATACCAGCCGGGCGAGACATAGCCGTCGACGCCCTGGAAGACGACCAGAACCGGGCCGCCGGCGCGCAGCGCGGCGACATGGGGATTGGCGCGGGCCAAATGGGCGCGCAAGACGCCATGGGGCGACGCGGCGCGATCGAGAAGGAAGGGCGCCGCATCCGCGAGCAGCCCCTCCGGCGTCGCCGAGACAAGCAGGCCGAAGCCGCGCGCCGCGATGAAATCGTGCAAAATCGCGCGATCGTCCTCGCGGAAATGCGATGGCCGATACATGGGCCTCAGCCGCCGCTTTTCGCGGGCTGCGCCTCTGCGGCGGCCGGTTTGTCCGGCCCAAGGCCATGCTCGATCTTCTTGAGGATTTTTTCCAGATCCTCGGGCTCCGGCTTCAGATCGCGCGCGTGATTCCACTGGAATTGCGCCTCGAGCTTGCGGCCGATGCGCCAATAGGCGTCGCCGAGATGATCGTTGATGACCGGGTCCGACGGCCGCAGATCCACGGCCTTCTCCAGCTCCTTGGTCGCCTCTTCGTAGCGGCCGAGACGGTAGAGCGCCCAGCCGAGCGAGTCGACGATATAGCCGTCTTGCGGCCGCAGCTCGACGGCGCGGCGCAGCAGTTTGAACGCCTCGTCGAGATTCATGTTCTGGTCGACCCAGGAATAGCCGAGATAGTTGAGAACCAGAGGCTGATCGGGCGACAGCTCCAGCGCCTTCCTGAAATCCGCTTCGGCGGCGGGCCAGCGCTTCTGCCGCTCGAAGGCGATGCCGCGGAAATAATAGAGCGGCCAGCGCGATTTCTCGGGCTTGGCGGTCGCCGCCAGCGCCTTGCCGTAGGTGTCGGCGGCCTCGACGAACATCTTGCGCGAGCGCTGCAAATTGCCGAGCGCGGCGAGCGCGTCCTCGTCGCGCGGGTCGCGGACAAGCAGCTCCTCCAGCCGCCGCGTCGCTTCCTCCGACTTGCCCATCGCGTCCAGCACGAGAGCCGTCTGGATATCCGCCGTTCCGCGCAGCGGCGAGCCGTCGGCGATCATCTCATAGGCGTCGATGGCGCGTTCGTTCTGTTTCAGACGCTCATAGATTTCGGCCAAGGCGATGATGGCGAGATCGTTGTCGGGCGCCAGGAACAGCGCCAGCCGCAGATAGACCATCGCGGCCAGTTCGTCGCCCTGCCGGCCGCCCGCGGCGCCGAGGCCGTAGAGCGCTTCGGCCGCGCCCTGCCCGACATTGCGCACCAGCGGCTCGAGTTTGCGGCCGGCGGCGAGATCGGCCTGCGCCGCATCGATCATAGGATGGCGCGGCAGCGCCTGCGCGAAGGTCGCGTAGGCGCGCTTGGCCTCGTCGGTCTCGCCGCGCCGGGCCATGAAGCGGCCGTAGGCGTCGATCAGACGCAATGTGTTCTTCTCGCCGTCGTAGGCCGCCTTCATCCGCTTCAGCGCCTCGGCCGGATGGCCGCCGACATCGGCCATGAGCGCGCCGTGATAATTGCGGAAGACGGCGTAGGACTCCTGCCGAAGCTGATCGACCATCTCAAGCGCGCGCTTCGTCTCGCCGGAGCCGACGAGCGTCCAGGCGGTCAGCAGCGTCGCCGTGAGGTCACGGTCGCGCCCCGAGCCGCTCTTGCCGAAATGGTCGCGCGCCTTCCTCCACTGTTTCGCCTTGATGGCGCGAATGCCCAGCGCGAGATGCGCGAGTCCGTTGCTGGCGTCGAGCTTGAGCAGCCGCTCGCCGAAGGCGAAGGCGGCATCGAAATCGCCATTGGCGAGATTGGCGACGAACGCGCGCTCGACCAGTTGCGGATTGCGCGGATCGAAGCGCAGGGCCTCGCGGAAGAAGGTGGCGGCGGCGAATGTGTCGCGGTCGGCGCCGGCGATCAGCGCGGCGAGATAATTCCCGGCCGGGCTCTCGCCCACCTCGAACGGCGTGGCGACGGCCGCGCTCTCGCGCGCCTGGAGCGGCGCGGCGGCGAAGGCCGCGAGCGCGGCGGCGAGCGCGAGCGCCCGGCGCGGCGGAATTCGGCTCTTCGGCGGCGTGGCGGACATGGCTCTCTTTCGGCTGGCGGCCGGGCGAGCGTCAACCGCCCGGCGCCGCGCCGCGAAACTCCCTGATTCTGCCGTCGAACATGGCCGTTTTGCGCCGGAGGGACAAGAGGCGGTTCAGCCTCACGTCTGCCCCGGTTTCAGCCGGTAGAAGATGTGCTTGCCGATCACGTCCATCTTCTTCAGGTGGCGCGCCCAGCGCGGGCGGACGTAATTGGCGTGATAATGCGTCGACAGGCCGACGTCGGCGAGCCAGGTCTTGCCGGCGGTGACTTCCTCGGCGATGCGCCGCGCCTGCTCCCATTGCGGCTGTTCGTTGACGCGCAGGGCCTTGCCCTCGCAGGCGAAGGAGAACTGGCACGCCATGTGGCGGTGGCGGTTCTGGTAGACGACGCCGCAGATCGAATTGGGATAGAGGCCCGAGGCGGCGCGGTTGAGCACGACCTGCGCCACCGCCGCCTGACCGGATTCCGGCTCGCTGCGCGCCTCGAAATAGATGGCCTCGGCCAGACATTTCTTCTCGCGCGCGGCGTGCTCCGCCTCGCCCACCAGCGCGGCGTAGTTCGGCCGCTCGGTGCGCTGCGCGTAGGTGATGGAGGCCGCCACCTTGCCCGTGGCGCCGTTGTTGGTCGTCACGCCCGCGCGCGCGACGGCGCGCGGCTGGCCGGCGGCGGCGGCGATCTCGATCGGCGCGCCGTCGGCCGGCGCGGGCGTCGCCGACCCCAGCGCCGCGGCGCGCGGCACGGCCGGCGTCGCGCCCTGCAACATGCGTTCGGTTGTCGCGGCGCGGCGCAGCGTCAGGGTCGCAGTCCGCGCGGCGGGCGAAATATCGGCGGTCGGCTGCGGCAAGGTCGTCGGGCTCTCGCCTTCGGCCCAGGGCTCGAACGCCGCCACGCTGTCGGGCCCGGGCGCCGGGCCGGCGGCGCCGAGCGTCGCGCCCGGCAGGGTTTCCTCCGGGCTGAACATCTCGCTGGCGCGCAGAGCCGCCATCCCGCCCGGCCGGCGCAGGCGCGCGTCGAAGGTGGGACGCAGGCCGACGACCGGATCGCCCTTGCGGCTGCGGTCGATGCGCGGAAAGACGCGGGCGTGGCGTTTCAGATCGCCGCGCGGCGGCTGCTCCTCGACGCGGTCGGCGAAATCGCCCTTGTCGCCGATGGCGAGGCGCGCCTGGCGCAGCAGCCCTGGCGCGGCCCAATGGTCGGCGCGCGGCACCAGATCCGTCGGCGCCTCGGCGGCGCGCATGGCCAGCGGTGCGAGCGACGCGCCGATCGAGGCGTCCTGACCCGCGTCCGCGGTGAAGGAGACGACGAGCCCAAACCCGAGGCACCAGGGCGCCACCGCGCCCATGGCCCAGGACATACGCGAGGACGAGATGCGCGAGCGACCCATACGCGAGACCCTGACGCTGCCGGTTTGCCGAACCCGCGTGGCCGTGGCGCCACGGTTCGGCGGGAAGTGTTCATCGCCAAAGGTTATCGCGCCTTAAGCTTGAAGGAGCGTTACCGCGCGCCGCCCCGCGCCCGTCCCGAATCGGGACGACGGCGCCGGATGTCGCGGGCGAAGCCGGCCAAACGAACGCGGCGGAAGCCAAATCATTGTCCGGCCGCGTTTTCGGATCAAAGATGCGACCGTTCGCGTTCAACGGGGGAGCTGCCGGTGACGGCCCTGTTCGACGATTCGCCCTATGCGACGATTTTTGTCGCGGTGTTCCTGCTCAACCTGCTGCCGGCTTTCGCGCCGCCGACATGGATGGCTTTGTCGGTCATCGGCTTCACCACGCCGGAGCTGCCCATCTTCCGGCTGGCGCTGACGGCGGCCGTCGCGGCGACCGCGGGGCGCTACGCGCTGGCGAAAATGGCGCGCTGGCTGGTGCGCGGCAAATTTCTCTCCGAGGCGACAAAGGCGAATATCGACGAGATCCGCGCCGGACTCGAAGGCCGCAAGGCGATGACGGCGGGGCTGTTCCTGTTCTACGCCTTCAGTCCCCTGCCCTCGAACTATCTGTTCCTCGCCTATGGCCTGACCTCGCTGGGCATGGCGCTGGTCAGCCTGCCGTTCTTCGTCGGCCGGCTCGTGTCCTATTCCGTCTTCATCGGCACGGCGAACGCCGCGAGCCGCAGGATCGACCCCGAAACGATCGACTGGGGCTCGTCGGGACTGCTCTATTTCCTCGCCTCGCAGGCGCTGCTCCTGCCGACGCTGTGGCTGTTCACGCGGCTCGACTGGGGCGCCTTGTTCAACGAACGCAAGCTGCGGCTGAAGGCGAAAGGGCCGGTTCAGCCGCAATGACGCGGCATGCGCGGCTTGCCCGGGGCGCCGGAATGGGCCGGATCGCCCCGCCGCGCCCCGTCACCCCCCGTGAAGCCGTCGGGTCAGCGCCGCGCCCATTTCGATTTCCCGGCCGAACGGGCCAGAATCCGGGGCTGGCAGGCGCGCGGCCAGCGCGAGGCCTTCGGTTCCAAACCGCGTGCGGATCGCCTCCTCCACCCAGGCCTGCTCCTGTGCGGCGCGGCGGCGGGCGCGGCGGCCCTGCGCGTCGAGCCAGCGGGCGTGGCCGGCGAGCGCGTCCGCCAGATCGTCGAGACCGGCGCCCTGCGTCGAGGAGACGAGCACGACGGGCGGCGTCCAGTCGCCGGCGTCGCGGTCGAACAGCGTCAGCGCGCCTTCGACATCGGCTTTGGCGCGCCGCGCGTGATCGCCCATGTCGGCCTTGGTGACGACGACGATGTCGGGCAGTTCCATCACGCCCGCCTTCATGAATTGCAGGCTGTCGCCGGAGCCAGGCTGGACGCAGAGGATGACGCTGTCGGCGGCGAAAGAAATGTCGGCCTCCGACTGGCCGATGCCGACGCTCTCCACCAGCACGCGGTCATAGACGGCGCGCATCAGCGCCACCGCCGCCACCGTCTGGTCGGAGAGGCCGCCAAGCCGGTCGCGCGCCGCCATGGAGCGGACGAACACGCCGCGATCCTCCGGATCGGTCGCGATGCGGGCGCGGTCGCCGAGCAGCGCGCCGCCGGTGCGTTTCGACGACGGATCAACGGCGATGACGCCCACCGTCTCGCCTTTCGCCCGCCAGCCGCGCACCAGCGCATTGGTCAGCGTGGATTTGCCGACGCCCGGCGGGCCGGTGAGGCCCGTCACATGCGCCTTCGGATCGGCGCAGGCGGCGTCGAGCAGATCGGCCAGCGCCGCCGTCCCCGCCGCCGTCTCGATCAGCGCCAGCGCATGCGCCATGGCGCGCTTGCCGCCGGCGCGGAGGGTGGGGAGAGTCGGAAAAGCGATCATGAGGCCACCCGCCCCCTGTCGCTTCGGGGGACGATCCCCCCGCGCCCCTTCTCCCCTTGCGGGAGAAGGTCCGGCCGCAGGCCGGGGATGAGGGGTTTTCCGCGCGACAGCGCGAAGCGGGCGAAGGGCGCAGCCTTCAGGAATTCGCTGCGCGAGGCCCCCTCATCCGGCCTTCGGCCACCTTCTCCCGCGAGGCGAGAAGGCGCCAATGTCGCGGGATTCCGCGTCGCCTGTCTCCTCATCCAAACGCAACCGTCGTCGCCACGCCGGTCTTCTGCGGCGCGGGCGTTGGCGGCGCGACGGGCGGCGGCGCGAAGAAATAGGTGATGGCGAAGAACAGCGCGCCGCCGAGCGCCACGCCCATGAAGCGATGATTGGTCGTCAGCGGCATGACCGGCGTCTTCTTCGCCAGACTGAAGATCGTCAGGTCGAACAGCAGCGATACGCCGATCAGCCACAACAGCGGCGGAAAGGCCAGTTGCTGCAGGTCCGGATCCTTGACGACCAGCGCCCCGAGGACGATTCCCATGGCCGCCATCAACGGCAGGTAGTAATTGCGCGCGATCAACATCAGGCTGGCTCTCTTCAGGCTTGGCTCGCTGCTTTTTTGCCGAGCGCGGCCTGCGCCGCCGCGAGGCGGGCGATCGGCACGCGGAACGGCGAACAGGACACATAATCGAGCCCCACCTTCTCACAGAAGGCGATGGAGGCCGGATCGCCGCCATGCTCGCCGCAGATGCCGAGCTTGATGTCGCCGCGCGTGGCGCGGCCGCGCTCGGCGGCGATCCGCACCAGCTCGCCGACGCCCTCCTGATCGATGGTCACGAAAGGATCGTTGGGCAGGATGCCCTTGGCCGTATAGGCCCCGAGGAAGCTGCCGGCGTCGTCGCGCGAGATGCCGAGCGTGGTCTGGGTCAGGTCGTTGGTGCCGAAGGAGAAAAATTCGGCCGATTGCGCGATGTCGCCGGCCCGCAGCGCCGCGCGCGGCAATTCGATCATCGTGCCGACGTGATAGCCGATGGTTTCGCCGCTCTCCTTCATCACCGCTTGCGCCATGGCGTCGATTCGGCCCTTGACGAGATCGAGTTCGGCCTTTGTGGCCACCAGCGGCACCATGATTTCCGGCGTGACATGCGCGCCGGTTTTCCTGCCGGCCTCGAGCGCGCCCTCGAAAATGGCGCGCGCCTGCATTTCGGCGATTTCCGGATAGGCGACGGCGAGGCGGCAGCCGCGGAAGCCGAGCATCGGGTTGAATTCGGACAATTCCTGCGCGCGGCGCTTGAGTTTCGCCGGGTCTGCGCCCATGGCCTGGGCGACCTCGGCGATCTCCTCGTCCGTATGCGGCAGGAATTCGTGCAGCGGCGGATCAAGCAGGCGGATCGTCACCGGCAGGCCGTGCATGATCTCGAACAATTGCGCGAAATCGCCGCGCTGCATCGGCAGCAGCTTGTCCAGCGCGGCGCGACGGCCATTCTCGTCCGTGGCGAGAATCATCTCGCGCACCGCCTGAATGCGCTCGCCCTCGAAGAACATATGTTCGGTGCGGCAGAGGCCGATGCCTTCCGCGCCGAAGGCGCGGGCGGCCCGCGCGTCCTTGGGCGTGTCGGCGTTGGTGCGCACCTTCATGCGCCGCGCGGCGTCGGCCCATTGCATCAGCACGGCGAATTCGCCCGACAGTTCGGGTTGCAGCATCGGCACGGCGCCGGCGATGACCTGTCCCGTCGAGCCGTCGATGGTGACGACGTCGCCCTTGTTGAACAGCTTGCCGGCGGCGAACATCGTGCCTTTCTGATAATCGACGCGGATCGCGCCGGCGCCGGACACGCAGGGCTTGCCCATGCCGCGCGCCACGACGGCGGCGTGCGAGGTCATGCCGCCGCGCGTCGTCAGAATGCCTTCCGCCGCGTGCATGCCGTGGATATCCTCGGGGCTCGTCTCGACGCGCACGAGAATGACCTTGTGGCCGGCGTTCTTCATCGCCTCGGCCTCGTCGGAACTGAAGACGATTTCGCCGCAGGCCGCGCCCGGCGAGGCCGGCAGGCCGGAGGCCACCACCTTGCGCTCGGCTTTGGGATCGATGGTCGGGTGCAGCAACTGGTCGAGCGAGGCGGGATCGACGCGCACGACGGCGTCCTCGCGCGAGATCAGCCCCTCGTTGGCCATCTCGACGGCGATGCGCAGTCCGGCCTTGCCGGTGCGCTTGCCGTTGCGGGTCTGGAGCATCCACAGCTTGCCACGCTCGACGGTGAACTCCATGTCCTGCATGTCGCGATAGTGCTTCTCCAGCCGCTCGGTCGCCGCGACGAATTCGGCGAAGACCGTCGGCATCACCGTCTCCATCGACGGCTTGTCGGAGGCGGCCTCGATGCGCGCCGCCTCGGTGATGTTCTGCGGCGTGCGGATGCCGGCGACCACATCCTCGCCCTGCGCGTTGACGAGGAATTCGCCGTAAAGCTCCTTCGCGCCGGTCGATGGATTGCGGGTGAAGGCGACGCCGGTGGCCGAGGTCTCGCCCATATTGCCGAAGACCATGGCCTGCACGTTGACCGCCGTGCCCCAGCTTTCGGGAATGTCATGCAGGCGGCGGTAGGTGATGGCGCGCTGGTTCATCCATGAGGAGAACACCGCGCCGATGGCTCCCCAGAGCTGTTCACGCGGATCCTGCGGGAACGGCTTGCCGATCTCGTCCTGCACGCGCGCCTTGTAATGCGTCACGATCTCGCGCCAGTCGGCGGCGTCGAGATCGGTGTCGAGCACATAGCCCCTGCGCTCCTTGTAGTGCTCGAGAATCTCTTCGAAATTGTGGCTGTCGATGTCGAGCACCACGTTCGAATACATCTGGATGAAGCGGCGGTAGGAATCCCAGGCGAAACGATCGTCGCCGGCGCCTTTGGCGAGCGCGCCGACGGTGGCGTCGTTGAGGCCGAGGTTGAGCACCGTGTCCATCATGCCGGGCATGGAGGCGCGGGCGCCCGAGCGCACCGAGACGAGCAGGGGATTGACGTCGTCGCCGAACCCGCGGCCGGCGAGGCCGCCGACATGGGCGAGCGCCGCGTCCACCTGTCCGGCGAGTTCGGCCGGATATGTGTGGGCGTTGGCGTAAAAATGCGTGCAGACTTCGGTGGTGATGGTGAAGCCGGGCGGCACAGGCAGGCCCAGATTGGCCATCTCGGCGAGATTGGCGCCCTTGCCGCCGAGCAGATTCTTCATCTCGCTCGCGCCTTCGGCCTTGCCGTCGCCGAACGTGTAGACCCACTTGTGCATGATCAGACTCTCCGCCGCGCGACGCCGCGCCTGTCCGGCTCTGTCTTGACCGAATTGCGCCAGGCGATCAATGGGCCAGCGCAAATCGCCGGCGTCTAAGCGGGCCAGGCGTGAATCGCGCCTTTCAGCGACGGCTCAAAACGCGATGCGCCCCGTCAGCATCCGCGCCCACATCACCCAATCGCCCATGAACGACCACAGCGGCCATCGGAACGAGGCCGGCTTGTTCTTCTCGAAGACGAAATGGCCAATCCAGGCAAAGCCATAGCCCACGAGGAGGCCGAGCGGCAGGAAGCCCCATCGCCCTGTCGCGACGAAAGCGACGAGGCAACCGAGCGCCAGCGACGAGCCGACGAAATGCAGGCGCCGGCAGGTGCGGTCGGAATGCTCGGACAGATAAAAAGGCAGAAATTCGGCAAAGCTGGCGAAGCTCCGCTCGTCCTGACGCGCTGGTTCGGCCATGTCGTCCTCCGTGCGCCCGCTTTTTTTGGCGCGGGTCTCGCGCCATTTTGGCATGTTTGTCGCGGCCGGCAATGCGCGCAGCAGGATTGCCGATGCCGAAACATGTCCTCCATTGACACTGCCAGGCGAGACGCCCCGAGCGATAAATTGCCGTTTTCGGGGGTTCTGGTGTAGGGCTATGCCGCGCCCGCGCGCCCATGCAGCGAGAACCGACCCGACGATGTCCAAGACGCCCCTCCTCGACCGCATCGATCTGCCGCAGGATCTTCGCGCCATGCCGGAGGCCGATCTGCGCCAGATCGCCGACGAATTGCGCACCGAGATGATCGACGCCGTGTCCGTCACCGGCGGACATCTGGGCGCCGGCCTCGGCGTCGTCGAGCTGACCGTCGCGCTGCATTATGTCTTCAACACGCCGGACGACCGGCTGATCTGGGACGTCGGCCACCAGGCCTATCCGCACAAGATTCTCACCGGCCGGCGCGAGCGCATCCGCACCCTGCGCCAGGGCGGCGGGCTGTCGGGCTTCACCAAGCGCGCGGAAAGCGTCTACGACCCGTTCGGCGCCGGCCATTCCTCCACCTCCATTTCCGCCGGTCTCGGCATGGCGGTGGCGCGCGATCTGGCGGGCGGCAAGAACAACGTCGTCGCCGTCATCGGCGACGGCTCGATGTCGGCCGGCATGGCCTATGAGGCGATGAACAACGCCGGCGCCATGCATTCGCGCCTCATCGTCATCCTCAACGACAACGACATGTCGATCGCGCCGCCGACCGGCGCCATGTCGGCCTATCTGGCGCGGCTCGGCTCGGGGCGCGCCTATCTCAAGCTGCGCGACTACGGCAAGCAACTGACGAAGCGCCTGCCCAAACGCTTCGACCGCGCCATTTCGCGCGCGGTCGAGCACGCGCGCGGCTATGTCACGGGCGGCACCCTGTTCGAGGAGCTGGGTTTCTACTACGTCGGCCCGATCGACGGGCATAATCTCGACCATCTGCTGCCGGTTCTGAAGAACGTGCGCGACGCCGACATCGGCGGGCCGGTTCTGATCCACATCGTGACGCAGAAGGGCAAGGGCTACGCCCCGGCCGAGGCCTCGGACGACAAATATCACGGCGTCGCCACCTTCGATGTCGTCACGGGCGCGCAGGCCAAGCCGAAAAGCAACGCGCCGTCCTACACGCGCGTGTTCGGCGAGGCGCTGACCGAGGAGGCGCGCCACGACGACAGAATCGTCGCCATCACCGCCGCCATGCCCTCCGGCACCGGGCTCGATATTTTCGGCCGGGCCTTTCCGGCGCGCACGTTCGACGTCGGCATCGCCGAGCAGCACGCGGTGACCTTCGCGGCGGGCCTCGCCAGCGAGGGCTACAAGCCGTTCTGCGCCATCTATTCCACCTTCCTGCAGCGCGGCTACGACCAGCTTGTGCATGATGTGGCGTTGCAGCATCTGCCGGTGCGATTCCCCATCGACCGCGCCGGCCTCGTCGGCGCCGACGGTGCGACTCACGCCGGCGCCTTCGACCTCGCCTATCTCTGCTGCCTGCCCGACATGGTGGTGATGGCGGCCGGCGACGAGGCGGAACTCGCGCATATGGTGGCCACCGCCGCCGCCTATGACGAAGGCCCGATCGCCTTCCGCTATCCGCGCGGCGACGGCGTCGGCGTCGACATGCCGGCGCGGGGCTCGGTGCTGGAGATCGGCAGGGGCCGGATGATGCGGGAAGGAACGCGCGCCGCGATTCTGTCGCTCGGCACGCGCCTCGCGGAGTCGCTGAAAGCGGCGGAATTGCTTGAGACCTACGGCGTGTCGACCAGCGTCGCCGACGCGCGTTTCGCCAGGCCGCTCGACCGCGACCTGTTGTTCCGGCTGGCGCGCGAACACGAAATTCTCATCACCGTCGAGGAGGGGGCGGTCGGCGGTTTTTCCGCGCAAGTCTTCCAGGCCCTTTCGGAGGAAGGGCTGCTCGACGGAACAGGGCGTCGGCCTCTGAAATTCCGCGCGATGGTTCTGCCCGACGTCTATCTCGATCACGACAAGCCGGAAAAGCTCTACGCCCGCGCCGGCCTCGACGCCAGGGGCATCGCCGCCAGGGTGCTGGAGGCCATGGGCCGCGGCGAGGAGGCCGCCCGCGCGACGGTGGCGTAACCCCCTCCCTGACCCTCCCCCGCTGCGCGGGAGAGGGTCAGGGAGGGGGGGCCGCGCGAAATCGCCTACCCAAGCGGCATGCGCTTGCGCCAGACGTCGGCGAGGATTCGCAGCTTTTCGCTCCACGCCGCTTTCTCGTTCGCCAGCGCGTCGAGGAAACGGGCGAGGCGCTGCGACTTCATCACCGTATACATGGTCAGCGCCGTCGTCGGAATGAAAACCGACAGGAAGATCAGAGCGCGGTCCCAGCCCGGCAAATCGGCGTAGCCGAAGATGTTCATGCCGAGGAATCCCGTCGTCACCGTGCCGATCAGGCTGAACAGCGTCGCCACGGTGAGCTGAAGAATGGTGACGGCCTGCCGGCGCAACATGTCGGTCTCGAGATACGAACTCATGTCGTGAATCTCTTCGCGCAGCTCGGAATAGAGCTTGGCCGTGCCGAGATGGCTCGTCCACAGCCGGAAGAGGTCGCGCAGCATCGCCTGGTCGGACACTTCCGAGAAATAATAGCGATGCGTGAAGCGCAGGAAGACTTCGAGCGTGTTGCGGATATCGCGGCGGAAGCGGCTCACCGCGTCGGGACTGTTGAGGTCGAGCCGGCTCACCGTCGTCACCAGCCGGTCCGACAGCATCAGCAGCGCCGCGCGGTGAAAATGCGCGATCAGGCCGAGATTGAAGATCTGGTGGCGGAACTGCGCGAGAAAACCACGCTCCTTGTCGGTGAACAACGCCTTGTCGGCCGGACCCACGACGACGAACGTGTGGCCGGAGCACAAGAGTCGCGTATTGGTCCAGCCTTCGCGATGCGGATCGTAGAAGCGGTCGTAGGCGAAACGCTGGTCGAAATCGTGCATGAAATCGGTCGCGAGCGGCAGGTCGTTTCCCGGCGCGCCGGCGAGAGCCAGCCGCGACCAGTCGGCGCGCGACAGCGCCGTCGGATTGTCCATGGCGAGAAACGCCATGATCGGCATGCGATAATATTCGAGCAGCCGATAACGCAGCGGACCGGAGGCGTCGCGCTGGTTGAGCACCATCGGCTTGAGCAGGAACTCCCAATGCGAGGCGATGGTGGTCGCCTGATGGGTGCACACCGAGGCGAGATATTTCTCGCGCTTGTCGTAATCGGAGGCGGACAGGACGCGGCCGTCGCCGTCGAGCCATTCGGTCTTCGCGGGGCAATTGTCCGGCGCGCCGCCGGCGTCCCAGCCCGCCGGATAGGCGCGCCCGAGCCGATGCATGATTTCCTGCGCGCGCGTCAATGACAGATTGTCGTCGCGCACCTCGACCGCGAGGATGACCACATCGACATCATAGAAGAAATAGAGATCGATATGGACGATCTCGAGGTCGATCGGCTCCGAATCGCCCGGAAAGGTCAGGCGCACGCGGCGCGCGTCATAACGGCGGAAAACGCGGATCGGCGATTCGCCGTAGCCGGCCTTGCCGGCGCGCGAGGCGCGCTCGCCGTAAAGAAAGCGCTGCACATGCGGCAGGAAGCTGACGAACTCGCGGTAATGCCGCTCCTGAAAATCGGCCGGATCGTCGGTGAATTCGTCATCAAGCTCGCGCCAAACGGTCGATCCGCCCTCGGGGATCAGGTCTTCCCAATGGCTTTGCACCGGCGCGCTGCCCGGCGCCGACATCAATTGCAGCGGCCAGATGAGGATCTGGTGGAAATTGCGGACGATGTTGTCGCTCGCTTCGCTCGTCATGGCGTCCCCTGGCCGCGGCTGTCAGGCTGCGATAATCGCCCGCCATGACACAATTGCAACGGTTTCGTCCAAAGGCTGTCGTTCGCGCGCGCATCATGCTAGCGGGAGTGTGGAGACCCTTGCCATGACCCGCCAGCGCGCCGATCTCGTCCTCGTCGGGCGCGGCCTGTTCGAAAGCCGCGCCAGGGCGCAGGAAGCCATCGCCGCCGGCCTCGTGCGGGCGGACGGGCGCGTCGTGCGCAAACCCTCGGAGCCGCTGGCGCCCGACGCGGCCATCGAGGCGGAGGCGCCCTGGCCCTGGGTGTCGCGCGGCGGCGTGAAATGCGCCGCGGCGCTCGACGCTTTCGGCTTCGACCCCGCCGGCCGGACCTGCCTCGACATCGGCGCTTCGACCGGCGGTTTCACGCATGTGTTGCTGACGCGCGGCGCGGCCCGGGTTTACGCCGTCGATGTCGGTCACGACCAGTTGCACAGGAGCCTGCGCGGCGATCCGCGCGTCGTCTCGATGGAAGGGCGGGACGCGCGGGCGCTGATCGCGGCGGATTTCTCGCAGCCGCCGGGCCTCGTCGTCTGCGACGCCAGCTTCATCTCGCTGACCCTGGTGTTGCCCCCCGCGCTGGCGCTCGCGGCGCCGGGGGCGGAGCTTACGGCGCTCATCAAGCCGCAGTTCGAGGTCGGCCGCACCCATGTCGCCAAAGGCGTCGTGCGCGACGCCGCCGCGCGCGATCGCGCCTGCGCGACGATTTCGGCTATGCTGACGCGACTCGCCTGGTCGATTGTCGGGCTCGTTGCCTCACCCATCGCGGGCGGCGACGGCAATGTGGAATTCCTGATCGGAGCGCGTCGCGCATGAACCTCTCGCAACGCCTGACGATCGAACGCCTTGGCGCGCGCGGCGAGGGCGTGGCGCGCGGGTCGAACGGCCCGATCTACGTGCCTTATGCGCTCGCCGGCGAAAGCGTGATCGCCGAGGTCGACGGCGAACGCGGCCGCCTCGTCGAGGTGGTCGCGCCCGCGCCCGATCGCGTCACGCCGATCTGCCGGCATTACGGCGTTTGCGGCGGCTGCGCCGTTCAGGCCCTGGCGCCGGCGCCCTATGCGGCGTGGAAGCGCAATCTTGTCGTCGCCGCGCTGGCCAACGCCGGCGTCCCGGCCGAGGTCGGTCCGCTGGTCGACGCGCATGGCGAGGGGCGCCGCCGCGCCACCCTGCATGCGCGCGTCGATCCGCGCGGCCGCGTTGAACTCGGCTTCATGCGGGCGCGCGCCCACGCCATCGTCGATCTCGACGAATGCCCCCTGTTCGCGGCGGGGCTGGCAAACGCCTGCGACGCGGCGCGCGCCGTCGCGCACGCCCTGCGCGGGCTGGCCAAGCCGCTCGACATCGTCGTCACGGCGACGCAAGGCGGACTCGACATCGATGTTCGCGGAACGGGCGCGCTCGATTTTCCGCTGCGACAGAAGCTGGTGGATCTGGCGCAGAAGCTCGATCTGGCGCGCGTCGCCAATCATGGCGTGACGATCATCGAGCGGCGCGCGCCGCTGTTGCGCATGGGCGCGGCCGAGGTCGCGCCGCCGCCCGGCGCCTTCCTGCAGGCGACGGCGGCGGGAGAGGACACGCTGGCGCGCCTCGTCATGGCCGCGACGGCGTCGGCGCGACGCATCGCCGATCTGTTCGCCGGCGTCGGCACGTTCGCGCTGCGGCTTGGCGCGCGCGCTGACGTGCACGCCGTGGAAGGCGACGAGGCGGCGCTGGCCGCTCTGTCGAAAGCCGCGCGCTTCGCCCCGGGCCTGCGCACGATCACGACCGAGCGGCGCGATCTGTTTCGCCGCCCGCTGACGACGATGGAGGCCGACGCTTTCGACGCCATCGTCTTCGATCCGCCGCGCGCCGGGGCGGAGGCGCAGGCGCGCGAACTCGCCAAATCCTGCGTCGCGACTCTGGTCGCGGTGTCCTGCGATCCGCGGACGCTGGCGCGCGATCTTGATATTTTGACGCGCGGCGGCCATTCCATCGAAAGCGTGACGCCGGTGGACCAGTTCCGGCATTCTCCGCATGTCGAGACCGTGGCGGTGTTGCGCCGTCCGCCGGCGCCGGCGAAGCGAAAAAGGAGGCTGCTGGGATGAGCGCGCTGGCCGCCGACGCGCCGAACGACCTGCGGGCCTGGCTCGACCGCCAGTTGATCGCCTCGCGCGACCGCATGGCCGCCTGCGTTTCCGCCACCCATATCACGCGCGCGCGGCCGGAATTCTATCAGACGATCACGCCGGCGCGCGGCTCGGTGCTGGCGGCGATGAGTGTCGGGCCCGACGAGCGACCGGACTATTTCTTCCATTGGCTGCGCGATTCGGCGCTGGTCATGGCCGCTTTCGAAATGCTGCGCCGCATGGGCGCGATGGGCGACATCGCCGATCCGTTTCCCGATTTCGTCGCCTTCAGCGCCGGCCTCGCCGCGCTCGACGGCCGCGCGCTCTTGCGCGAGGGCAAGATCGGGCGCGCCGCCGATCCGAACCTGCGTCAATATCTGCGTCTCGCGGCGGAACTGGAGATCGTCCACGGCGACCGCGCTCGCGGCGACGTGCGCTTCAATCCGGACGGCTCGCTCGACGTGATCTATTGGGCGCGCCCGCAATTCGATGGCCCGGCGTTGCTGGCCATGCTGATGACCGCGCGCGCCATCGACGCCGTCAGCGAACCGCCGGAGCAGGCGCTGCTCGTCGGCGATCTCGACTATCTGGCGCGGGTCTGCCACGAGCCCTGTTTCGATCTGTGGGAGGAGCGCTTCGGCCACCATTATCATACGCGGCTGGTGACGCTGGCGGCGCTGGAGGGCGGCGCGACCTGGCGCGCCGGACGAGGCGAGACGGCCGCCTCCCTCGCCTACCAGCGCGTGGCCAGGGAATTGCGCGCCGCGCTCGACACGCATTGGAGCGAGGCGGACGGCTTCTATCTCGCCGCCTCGCGCGGCGGCGAAGCCACCCCGCGCGATCTCGACGCCGCGGTCATTCTCGCCGTGGCGCAGGCGCGCATCCGCTCGGGCCCGCACAGTGTGCTCGACCCCCGCGCGCAGGCGACCTTGCTGAAACTGGAAGAACTGTTCGAGACGACGTTTCCGATCAATCGCGAGCGCCCGATCGGCCACGGCGTGCTGCACGGGCGCTTTCCCCATGACGGCTATTACGGCGGCGGCGCCTTTCCGTTCACAACCTGCGCGGCGGCCGCCTTTCACTATCGCATCGCCGCCGCGCTGCGCGCCGGCTCGGTGCTGGCGCGGCGCGCGGAGAACGCGGCGTTCCTCGCCCGATGCGACGTCGGGCCGGGCGAACCGGAGCATGAATCCGCGCGCAAGTTCATCGCGCGCGGCGACGCCATTCTCGCGGCGCTGCGGCGCGTCACGCCGGCTGACGGAAGCATGGCCGAGCAGATCGACAAGACCACCGGCGCCCCCGCCTCCGCCCGCGACCTGCCGATGAGCCACGCCGCCTTCATTCTGGCCTATAACGCCCGGCGGCTGGCGGCGGAGTGAGGCCTGCGCTAGACAAAGCGGCGAAGGAGCATGGCCATGAGCGACATCATCGAGCGGCTGAAGGCGATTGTCGGGGCCAATCATGTCGTGACCGATGCGGCCGACATGGCCGCCTGTCTCTCCGAGCCGCGCGATCTCTATCGCGGCCGGGCGCTCTGCGCCGTGCGGCCGGCGACGACGGCGGAGGTCGCCGCCGTGATGAAGCTCTGCCGCGACGAAGGCCTGCGCGTGACGCCGCAGGGCGGCAACACCGGCCTCGTCGGCGGCCAGACGCCGATGGACGCGCGCGACGTGCTGATGTCCACCACGCGGCTCGACAAGGTGCGCGAGATCGACCTCGAATCGAACACGATGACGGTGGAGGCGGGCGTGACGCTGCTGCGCGTGCAGGAGGAGGCCGAACGCGCCGACCGGCTGTTCCCGCTGTCGCTGGCGGCGGAAGGCTCCTGCACCATCGGCGGCAATCTCGCCACCAACGCCGGCGGCACCGCCGTGCTCGCCTATGGCAACGCCCGCGATCTCGTCACCGGAATCGAGGTCGTGCTCGCCGACGGCCGCGTGCTGTCGCTGCTGTCGAAGCTGAAGAAGGACAATACCGGCTACGATCTCAAGCACCTGTTCATGGGCTCGGAGGGCACGCTCGGGATCGTCACCGCCGCCGTGTTGAAGCTGTATCCGCGTCCGCGCGCCGTCGAGACGGCCTTTGTCGGCCTCGCCTCGCCGGAGAAGGCGCTGGCCCTGCTCAATCTGGCGCAGGCGATGACCGGCGCCGATCTCAAGACCTTCGAACTGATGCCGCGCATCGGCCTCGACTTCGTGCTGCGCCACGCCGCCGGCGCGCGCGAGCCGATGGAGGGACAACACGCGTGGTATGTGCTGATCGAACTCGCCTCGCAGGGCGCGGAGGGGCTCGACGCGCGCATGATGGGCCTGCTTGAAGCGGCTTTCGAGCGCGAGTTGATCGGGGACGCCAGCGTCGCCGCCTCGCTCGACCAGCGCAAGGCCTTTTGGGCGCTACGCGAGAATCTCTCCGAGATGCAGAAGCACGAGGGCGGCTCGATCAAGCACGACGTCTGCCTGCCGGTCGCCTCCTGCCCGGCCTTCCTCGCCGAAGTCGCCGTCGCGGTGGAGGCGTTCATGCCGGGCGCGCGGCTGGTGCCCTTTGGCCATCTCGGCGACGGCAACATCCATTGCAACGTGTCGCAGCCGATCGGCATGGACAAGCAGGCCTATCTCGCCTGCTGGGAGGACATGAACGCCCTCGTCCACGCCATCGTCGCGAAATACAACGGCTCCATCTCGGCCGAACACGGCATCGGCCAGTTGAAGCGCAGCCTGCTGCCGGGCGTCAAGGATCCCGTCGCCTACGATCTGATGAAAACGATCAAGGCGGCGCTCGATCCCGACGGCCTGCTCAATCCGGGCAAGGTGCTTTAGTCAGCCGCACCCCATGCCGGCCATCGCCGGGCACATGCCCGTGGCGCAGCCCGCAGGGCCGCAGGCCATCGCGCCGGCGTCCTCGCCGCCCTTGTTCGGCGCGGCGACGAGCGACAGTTTCTGGTCCAGCGCGGGGCTGGCGCAGGACGGGCATTCCGGCGTCTCGCCTGAGCGCACCAGGGTCTGGAATTCCTTGCCACAGTCGCGGCAGGCGTAGGAAAAAATCGGCATCGGCGCGCCTCTTATGTTAGCTGGCCCGCATATGCGCGATCGTCGCGGCATACGCAAGAGGGCGGATCATCCGGCGCGGGCGGAGAACTTGCCGCAGACCGGCAGCTCCGCGTCGAGATCCTTGCCGGCCTCGCGCACGACGCGGCGCAGGTCGACCCGGTCGAGAAACGTCAGATAGCCGCTGGCCGCATCCGGCCTGAGGAAGGTCGTGGTCAGAATTGGCCCGTCGCGAAGATCGCCGCGCCGGCAGCCGTCCACGTCGATGGTGAGCGTCATGTGCGAGCGGCCGGAATTCTGCTGCTTCATGTCCCGTCCCTGCGTCTGCAGGGAGCGCAAGCGGGCGAAATCGGCCCCGGCGATCCGATAGGCGACAATCCGTGTCCCCGATGCGCGATGCCCGGCGAGCCCCGCCGCATCCTCAACCGCGTTCGCCTCGGTCAGCACGAACGCCTCGACGCGCTTGTCCGTCTCGCGCCCGGCTGTCCAGAGGCTGACCGTCAGCCGCGCGCCGCCCGGCCGCGCATCGATCCAGTCGGGCGCGCGCACGGCGACGCGCAGGTCGGCGGGATTGAACGTCGCGAAATCGAAATGGCGCAGCGCCACCATCGTCGACACCGGCATATGTCCGCAGGCGGAGAGGACGGCGCCAAGGGCGAACGCGACGGCAAGGGAGCGAAAGCGCATCAGAGACTCCATTTGAAACATCTATTTTTTCATGTTTGACATTAAATTTTATATGTGTCAATAATCATTCGTCGGCCCGTTTCGGGCTTCGGGGAGGTGTCAACATGCCGCAGGTCGAAGTCCGGTCATCCGATCTGCTCCAACGTCGCATCGGCTGGTTGTGCCAACTCGTGCGTTGGGGCGCCGTCGCCTATGGCGCATGGGTGCTGCTCGCCATCGCGCTCTACTGGAGCGACGCGGGCCGCGTCGCCCGGCACTGGAGCGCGTGGCTGCATGTGGACGTTTCGCCGCCCGGCCCGGCGCAACTCGCGGGCGGGCTGGCGGTTCACCTCGTGTTATGGCTCGCGGCCGCCGCCGCCTGCTTCGCCGTCTGGCGGCTGTTCACGCTCTATTCCGAGGGCCGTATTTTCGCCGCCGACGCGGCGCTCTGGCTGCGGCGGATCGGCGTTTACGGGCTGATCGCGCAATTCGGCGACATGCTGGCGCGTCCGCTTGTCTCGATGATCGTGACTGCGCATATGCCGACGGGCGGCCGTATGGTCAGCGTCTTCGCCAACCCGCCGGACCTGCTGAACGTTCTGTTTCTCGCCGGCTTCGTCGCGTTGGCGCATGTGTTCCGCGCGGCGGTGGACATCGCCGACGAGAACGCCCAGATCGTGTGAGCGCCATGCCGATCATCGTCAATCTCGACGTCATGTTGGCGAAACGGAAGATGCGCTCGCGCGAGTTGGCCGAGCGCATCGGCATCGCCGAGCAAAACGTCTCGCTGCTCAAATCCGGCAAGGTGAAGGGCATCCGTTTCGACACGCTGGAAAAAATCTGCGAGGCGCTCGATTGTCAGCCGGGCGACATCATGGAGTTCCGGATCGAACCGGCGCGGAAAGCCGACTAGCGCCGCCTCCGTTTCGTCGGATATGGCGTTTTCGCGCAGGCTTGCTAATTTCGGGCCATGCTTCGCGTCGTTCTCTCCCGTCACGCCAGCGCCGCCGCCCACGCGCCTGGCGGCGATCTCGACCGCCCGCTCAACACGCGCGGGCTGGGCGAGGCCATGCGCATGGGCCGCTATCTGGCGGCCGAACGCATCCGCCCTTCCATCGCCGTCGTCTCCCGGGCGCGGCGCACGCGCGAGACGATGGACATTTTGCTGCGCGAATTGTCCAGTCACGCCACGATCCACGTCGAATCCGGCCTCTATCAGGCCGAGCCGGAAGACATGCTGGCGATGATGCGCGGCACGCCCGACTGGGTGAAGACGCTGCTCGTCATCGGCCATAACCCCGCGCTCAGCGCCTATGCGCGAACCCTCGTCGGCTCGGGCGAGCCCGCCATGCGAGCGCGGCTCCACGGCGACTTCGTGCCCTGTGGCATGGCGATAATCGATTTCGACGCCGCCCATTGGCGTGATGTCCGCTTCGGTTCAGGGCGGCTCGACCGCTATGTTACGCCGGCGCTGGTCGCCGGCGACCACGCCGACGCCGATTGACCGCGCGCGCCCGACGCCGCGCCCATGATGACGTGACGCCCCATGCTGATCGAAGCTCTCGGCCTCGTCGCGATGCTGGCCGCGCCGCCGGAATGGCCGGACTGGCGCGCATGGGCGCCCGCCTGGCCCGCGCCGGCCTATCGCCCGGCGTCGCGCGCCGTCGACAATTGGCGCTGGCAGGCCGTCGCCTCCCTCGATCTGCCGGCGGAGAAAGCCGTCCGTCTCGCCGCCGGCGGCGAACCCGGCGGGGTCACCCGCTGCGTGCGGCTGAACAATTACTGGTGCGTCAAGCGCGCCGGCTGGGCCGGCGAGATCGCCGCCGACGCCGAGGGCCATGTCGCCTTCGCTTCGGCGCTGGAGGGCGCGAGCGTCGCCGCGCTCTTGCTGCGCCGCTATTATCTCGATTTCGGCCGCAAATCGGCTTTGGCCATCGTGTCCCGATGGGCGCCGGCGCAATGCGGCGGCCCGGCCGCCGCGCGGGGCGGCCGCAAGGGGGCGTCCGCGCTCCGCGCTGTGGCGCCGCGCGGCATCGGCGGCACCTTGCGCGCCCGCTGGCTCGCCGCGCACGGGCGGGGCGGCAAGGCGATGAAGAGCGGCGCGCGGCCGCGCCGTTCCGTCGTCGCCGACAGGCCGATTCCGATGTTGCGCGCGCCCGCGATCGCGCCGGGCATGGGCGAACGGGCGCCGCTCGCCCTGCGGCTGACGGGGCCGACGCTACCGCAGGCGCTCGCCGGCGCGGAGCCGAAAGCGCCGTCCGCCGCCGCCTGCCCCGCCGAGCAGCAGCGCATTCGCAATTACGCGCAAAATGCGATCAGAGGCCTCACGGAGTCGGTGGATGAGGATTTGAAACTGTTCGAGCCTGACGGCGCGCCGACCGAACGTCTGGCGCGTCTGCTGGAAAACATGTCGGCGGTGGAGATCGGTCCGCTCAGGGCCGACGCCGCCCTGGTCGCCGCCGCGGTCAAGGCCGTGCGCGCCGCGCCCTTGCGCAAGCCATGAATTCAGCTATTCGCATAGACTGAAGCGCGCGAGAGGGAGGCCCCCATGTCCGAATTGCTGTCCATGCCAAAGGACAAGATCAAATTCCTGCTGCTCGAAGGCGTCAACCAGAGCGCCGTCGATCTGATGCAGGCGGCGGGCTACGCCAACATCACGCGCCTGCCCAGGGCGCTCGACGGCGCCGATCTGAAAGCCGCGCTCGAGGGCGTGCATATCGTCGGCATCCGGTCGCGCACCAAACTGACCGAGGCGGTTTTCGAGGCCGCCGACAAGCTGATCGCGGTGGGCTGTTTCAGCGTCGGCACCAATCAGGTCGATCTCGACGCGGCCCGCGCCCGCGGCGTGCCGGTCTTCAACGCGCCTTTCTCCAACACGCGCTCGGTGGCCGAACTCACCATCGGCGAAATCGTCATGCTGCTGCGCCGCATTTTCCCGCGCTCGGTCGAAGCCCACGCCGGCGGCTGGGACAAATCGGCCAATGATTCCTTCGAGATGCGCGGCAAGACGCTCGGCATCGTCGGCTACGGCAATATCGGCTCGCAATTGTCCAACCTCGCCGAGGCGATGGGCATGCGCGTCATTTTCCATGACCTCACCGACAAACTGCGCCACGGCAACACGGAGCCGGCCGGCGGTCTGGACGCGCTGCTGGCGGCGAGCGATGTCGTCAGCCTGCATGTGCCCGAGACGCCGGCGACGGCGAATATGATGGGCGAGGCGCAGTTCCGCGCCATGAAGAAAGGCGCCTATTTCATCAACAACGCGCGCGGCACGGTGGTTGACGTCGCGGCGCTCGCCCGCGCGCTGAAGGACGGGCATCTGCGCGGCGCGGCGGTGGACGTCTTCCCCGTCGAGCCGAAGTCGAACGCGGACCGCTTCGTCTCGCCGTTGCAAGGACTTTCCAACGTCATCCTGACGCCGCATATCGGCGGCTCCACCGAGGAGGCGCAGGAGCGCATCGGCGCGGAGGTGGCGCGCAAGCTGGTCGATTATTCCGACATCGGCGCCACCGTCGGCGCGGTCAATTTTCCCCAGGTGCAATTGCCGCCGACGCCGGCCGGCACGCGCTACATCCATGTCCACCGCAACGTGCCGGGCATGCTCAACCGCATCAACGAGACCTTTTCGACGCGCGGCCAGAACATCACGGCGCAATATCTGCAAACCTTCGCCGATGTCGGCTATGTCGTGGTGGAGGCCGAGGGCCCGCGCGCCGACGCGCCCTTCATTCTCGACAAGCTGAAGGAAATCCCCGGCACGATCCGCGCGCGCATTCTCTACGAACACGCACGCTGACGCGGCCCTTCCCCCTGTTCAAGCCGGGGGCGAGCCCTTACATCAGCGCTGCCCAGTCCCAGCCATGAGCGCGTCCCTTGTCCGCTTTTTCCGATTTCGCGCTTGGAACCCGCATCGCGGCCCGCTCCTTCGCCGATTATGTCTCGGGCCGGGGGTTGAGGCTTGGCGTCACCGGCCTCTCGCGCGCCGGCAAGACGGTGTTCATCACCTCGCTCATCCACAATCTGGTGCGCGCCGCCGCCCCGGCCGTGCGCGCCAGCAAGAATCCGCTGCCCGTCTTCCGCGTCCACGCCGAGGGGCGTCTCGCCCGCGCCCGGCTGGAGCCGCAGCCCGACGACGCCGTGCCGCGCTTCGCCTATGAGAACCATCTGGCGAGCCTGACCGGCGGCGGCGATCCCGCCGCGCGCCGATGGCCGGAATCGACGCGCCGCATCTCGGAAGTGCGCGTCACGATCGAATTCGAGCGCCGCTCGGGCTGGAATCCCGGCCCGGCCGAACTCACCATCGACATCGTCGATTATCCCGGCGAATGGCTGCTCGACCTGCCTTTGCTCGACAAGAGCTTCGCGCAATGGTCAGCCGAGACGCTGGAGGCCTCCTCCGCCGCCGGCCGCGCGCCGCTCGCCGCCGACTGGCGCGGCTACAACGCCACGCTCGACCCGCACGGCCCGGCAAGCGAGGACGCGGCGCGCAAGGCGGCGGAACTATTCACCGCCTATTTGCGCGCCTCCAGGGCCGAGCGCTACGCGCTCTCCACCCTGCCGCCCGGCCGCTTCCTCATGCCCGGCGATCTCGAAGGCTCGCCGGCGCTGACCTTCGCGCCGCTGGCCCTGACCACCGGCGACATCGCGCCGGAGTCGCTCGCCGCGATGATGGAGCGGCGCTACGAGGCTTACAAGAAGTATGTCGTGCGGCCGTTCTTCCGCGATCATTTCGCCCGACTCGATCGGCAGATCGTGCTGGTCGACGCGCTCGGCGCGCTCAATTCCGGCCCCGCCGCCGTGCGCGATCTCGAAACCGCGATGACCGGCGTGCTCGCCGCCTTCCGCGCCGGCCGATCGAATTTCCTGTCGACCCTGTTCCGGCCGAGGATCGACAAGATTTTGTTCGCCGCCACCAAGGCGGACCATCTTCACCACGCCAGCCACGACCGGCTGGAGGCGATCCTGCGCCATCTCACCGCCCGCGCCATTTCCCGCGCCGAGACGGTCGGCGCCAGCGTCGACGTGATCGCCATGGCCGCCGTGCGCGCCACCCGCGAGGCGCGCGTCGCCGCCGGCGGCAAGGACGGGCTCGACGCCATCGTCGGCGTGCCGCTGGCCGGCGAGACGCTCGACGCCGTCGCCTTCGACGGCGCGGCCGAGGCGGCGATTTTCCCCGGCGAATTGCCCGCCGATCCGCGCGCCGTGTTTCGCGGCGAGGCGCTCGCCCTGCCCGAGGGCGAGGCGGATTATCGCTTCCTGCGCTTCCGCCCGCCGCTGGCGCGCATGGCCGACGACGGCCAGGTTCTGCCGCTGCCCCACATCCGCCTCGACCGGGCGCTGGAATTCCTGTTTGGAGACCGCCTCGCATGACCGCCGAGCGCCCCCGCCCGCGCGCCTTCCGCCTCGACGGCGAGGGCAAGGTCGCCCTTGACGAGAGCGCGCCGCCGCGCGCCGCCGCCCCGGTGATCGAGGAGGTCGCCGACCCCTACGAGCGCGAGGTCGAGGCAGCCCTGGCCACCCAACCGACAGGCGAACAGGCCGTGGAGGTCGCCCAGAAGCAGGGCGTCATCCGCCGCTCGCTGATGTCCTGGGGCGGCTTGTTCTGGTCGGCGACCGGCGCGCTGCTTTCCATCGGCGTCACGCTCTGGCTGACGCAATTCATCGAGGGCCTGTTCGCCCGCAATCCGGCGCTCGGAATTGTCGGCCTGGGGCTGGCGGCGCTGGCGGGGCTGGCGCTTCTCGTTCTGGGCGCGCGCGAAATCCTCGCCGTCTCGCGCCAGCGCGCCATCGCGCAATTGCACATCGCGTTGGCCGGGGCGCGCGAGACGGACGACCGCGACGCCGCGCGACGCCATGTCATCGAACTCACCGGCCTTTACGACCGTCGGCCGGACATGGCGCGCGGCCGGGCCCATCTGGAGGAGCTGACGCGCGAGATTGTCGACGGCCGCGATCTCATCGACATCGCCGAGCGCGCGCTGATGAGCCCGCTCGACGACGCCGCCCGCCGCGAGATCGCCGATGCGGCCAAGCGCGTCAGCCTCGTCACCGCCATCAGCCCGCGCGCCCTGCTCGACGTGCTGTTCGTCATCGCCCAGGCCGTGCGGCTGATGCGGCGCATCTCGGAGATCTACGGCGGCCGCCCCGGCCTGCTCGGGTTGATCAAACTGGCGCGCTCCGTCGGCGCCCATATCGCCATCACCGGCGGCATGGCGGTCGGCGACAGCCTCGTGCAGCAAGTCCTTGGGCATGGCGTCGCCGCCAAACTCTCGGCGCGGCTGGGCGAGGGCGTGCTCAACGGCCTTCTCACCGCCCGCGTCGGCATTTCGGCCATGGCCGTCTGCCGCCCCATGCCCTTCACCGCCCTCCCCGCCCCCGGCGTCAAAAGCGTCGCGCCGTTCCTGTTCGGCGACAAGGGCAAGGACTGAATGCGCGCGGGCCGGTTCAGGCCTCTCGTGTGACCGATCCGCTGGCCTTCGCCCTGGCTGTCGCCCGGCTGAAGCCTCACCCCCAAACGAACGCCCCAAAAATCATCGCCTGCGCCAGCCAGTAGAGCCACCAGACCGCCGCCGGCAGCGCCCGTTCGGCCAGCCAGCCGGCGCGCGGACGGAATTTGCCGGCCGCGAGGCAGGAATCGGAGACGGCAAAGGCGAACGCGCCGGGGATCGCCAGCCAGTGCGCCCCCAGCAGCAGGGCGCTGACCACCATCGCGACGATCGCCGCCGTATAAACCGCGACGGCCGTGCGCATCGGTCCGAGCGACGGCCACAGCCAGACGAGCATCGCCAGCCCGAGCCCGACGCCGGCCAGCGCGGCCGCCAGCCGCCACGGCGCCCGCAACGCCTCCGCGGGCGCCATGCCGAACGACCAGAAAAGCGCGATCAACGCGAGATGCGCGGCGAGAAAGCTGACGAGGCCGGAGAGAAAGCGCGGCTCGCCCTCGCCGGCGAGAAACCAGTCGCCGAGGCTCGACAGAGCCAGCGCCGCGACCAGCAGCCCCGGCCCGCCGAGAGCGAAGGCGCCGGCGGCGAGGCTCGCCACGGCCGCCGTCTTGACGAGCGCCCGCCCCGGCGTCGACCGCGCGTGGAGCAGCGGCCCGCCGTAAAGCGCCGCGAAGGAAAGAGACACAAGGAGGACCAGCGTCATGCCCGATCCCTCCAGGCGCCGCCCCGGCTCAACCCTGCCGTTCGGGCGTCTTCACCACCAGGCCGTCGAGTTCCTTCGTGAGCTTGATCTGGCAGGACAGGCGCGAAGTGGGCGCGACGTCGGAGGCGAAGTCGAGCATGTCCTCCTCCATCTGCGCGGCCTTGCCGGTCTTCTCCGCCCAGGCGGGATCGACAATGACATGGCAGGTGGCGCAGGCGCAGGCGCCGCCGCACTCGCCGACGATGCCGGGAATGTCGCTTCGGATCGCCGTCTCCATCAGGGTCTGGCCCTCGGTCGCCTCGACAGTGCGGGACGCGCCCTTGAAATCGACGAACGTGATTTTGACCATGGCCTGCCGTGTCCTGCCCGAATGTCGCAATGAAAAAGGCCGGCGGAGCCCGCCGGCCGGCATCCTCTAGCGAAAATCGCGGGCTTTGGCGAGAGGCGCGCTCAGGCCCCGATGAGATCGGCCACGACAGCGCAGGCCTCGGCGACCGCGCCCTGCAGCGCCGCGAGATCGGGAGTCGCGCCGTCGCGCGCCGCCGCTTCATAGGCCTCGGCGGCGGCGGCGACGCGATTCGCGCCAACCGAACGGGCCGAGCCCTTGAGCGTATGGGCGAGATCGGCCCGGCACAGCGCCACCGCCGTCGAGTCCTGCGCCAGCCGCGCCGTCACCACCGCCGCCTGCCTGGCGAAAAGTCCGAGCAGTTCCGTCTCCAGCGCGGCGTCGCCCATCGTCTGGCGCGACAGATGCACGAGATCGACGGCCGGCCCCTCCGGCATGGCGATCGGGGCCAAAACTTCGAATTTCAGGGCGGACATCGCCATTTCACAACCTCTGCAAGTCTCGGGACGAATGCGCCGCCGCATCGCCGGATCACACAGCCTAACCGCGCGGCTGCTACGAAAATCTGTGCATCGCCACAAACTTCCATGGTCATGGTGAAGGCCGCGTTAACGACGTTTTATGAACGACGCCGGCCGGGCGTTTCAATCTGCCCCCCTAACCTGTAGAGTAATCTTTGGTTAACCAGCTTCGCGTGCGGGCGAGGCGCGTGTGGTCTGTCGCGGGCGGTGCGAGCCCCGGCCATGGGTATGAGGCAAAAGATGGCCATTCCGAACAAGGCTCAAGATCCGGCGGCGGCCGCGCTGTCGGCGATCGAAGAGGCGCTGAGCCTGTCGAGCCTGGACGCTCCCGAGCCGGAATCGGAAAAGCCTGCGCCGGCCGCGGCCGCAAAACCTTCAACCGAGCGCCCGAAGGTCGAGATCCAGCCGCCGAAGCCGGCTGCGCCGGCCGCCCCCGCGCCGGCCGCGCAAGCGCCGCGCTTGCCCACGGTCGAGAGCGTCGAACTGACGAAGCCGGCCGCGCCGGCCAACCCGCCGCCCGCGGCGCCGGCGCCCAGGCCCGCGCCCCCGCCCCCCGCCGCGGCTCCGGCGGCGGCCGCGCCCAGGCCGGCCGGCCCACCGCCGGCCGCGCCGAAACCGCCGGCGCCCGAGCCGGCCAAAGTCGTCGAGCCGCCAAAAGCGCCCGAGGCGCCGCCCGCGCCCGTCGTCGCCGCCGGCGCGCCGGCCAACGACGACCGCGCCACGGTCGGTCAGGTTCTGCAGGCTTTGCAGGTCCGCACCAGTCCCACGCCGGCGATCGTCGGCCTGACGCTCGCCGGCGTCTGGACCGTGCTGTGGCTCGCCTACGCCTTTTCGGCGGCGCGCTCCTGGGGCGGCGAGGGTTCGTTCCTCGCCCGGCCGGAGACCGCCTTGCTGCTGCTGGCCCTGGTCGGCCCCGTCGCCTTTTTCATCGTCACCGGCCTTCTCGTGCGCCGCGCCCATGAAATGCGCGCCACCGCCCGCTCGATGACCGAAGTCGCTGTGCGCCTGGCCGAGCCCGAGACCATCGCCACCGAGCAGGTTGTCACGCTGTCGCAGGCCATCCGCCGCGAGGTCGCCTCGATGGGCGACGGCATCGAACGCGCCATCGCCCGCGCCGCCGAACTCGAGACCATGGTCCGTTCCGAAGTGTCGAACCTCGAGCGCTCCTACGCGGACAACGAACGCCGGATGCGCTCGCTGATCGACGAATTGTCGACCGAGCGCGAATCCATCGTCACCAACGCCGAGCGCGTGCGCGGCGCCATCGCCGGCGCGCATGAGGGACTGGCGAAAGATCTGGATTCGGTTTCCGACAAGATCGTCGGCAGCGTCGCCAGCGCCGGCGCCAAGGTCACCACCTCGCTCGGCGCGAAGGGCGATGAGATCGCCGGTTCGCTCGGCGCCGCCGGCGGCGCGCTGGTCGAGGAATTGTCGAAGCGCGGCGCAGACATCCTGTCGCAGCTCACCGACACCAGCGCCAAAGTGTCGACCAATCTCAGCGCGACCTCCGAAACCGTCGCCAAAGCGTTGTCGGAGCGCGTCGCCGACGTTGATCAGCGTCTGAAGACGACCGGCGAGGCGCTGGTGATGGATCTCGGCGTGCGCGGTCACGACGTCGCCAAACGCATCGACGAGACCGGCGCGCGCGTGGCCGACACGATTTCCGCGCGCGGCGAGAGCCTGGCGGCCCGCCTCGTCTCGACCGGCGACCGCCTGCACGAGGCCGTCACCGTGCGCGGCGACGAGTTGCACAAGAATCTCAACGACGCCGGCGACCGCATCGCCGCGCTGATCGCGACGCGGACCGACGCCGCGCGCGAGGGCTTCGAAACGTCCGGCGCGTCTTTCGCCGCCTTGCTCGAGACCAGCCAGACCCGCGTGCGCGACGATCTGGCCGCCCATGGCGAGCAATTGCACAGGCATCTCGCCGATGTGGCGAGGACCGCGACCAGCGCGCTGGCGACCCAGACCGAATCGCTCAACAGCCGCTTCGCCGCCTCGGCAAGCGAAGCCGTTATGGCCATTGCCATGCACGGCGATCGCGTCAACGAGACCCTGGCCGAGCGGCTCAACGCCTTTGAGACGACAATTCTTGGCCAGGGCGCGGAGTTGACCGGCCGCCTCGCCTCCGAGACGACGCGCTTCGCCGATCAGGTCGGCGCCCGCCTCGCGGCGATCGAAGAGGTCGTCACCGTCAAGGGCGCGGCGATCGACGAACAACTCGCCGCCCGCGCCAACGCGACGTCGGAGGCGTTCGACGCCCGGTCGCGCGCGTTCGAGGAGCGATCGGCGCAGCAGGTCGACAAGGTCGTCGCCGCGCTCGACGGGGCGCTGTCGCGCGCCGACGCCGATCTCGGCCAGCGCGCCGCCGCGCTGGAAACGAGCATCCAGTCCTTCGACGAACGCGCCAGGGATCGCCTGGCCGGCTACACGCAATCGTTCTCCGGACTGCTGGAGAAAGTGGACGCCAATCTCGGCCGGCAGGCCGAGGCCGTCGACGTCAGCGTCCGCGCGTTCGAGGAGCGCGCGAAGGAAAAGGTGGACGTTGTCGCGAAATCCCTGACGGGGGTGCTGACGCAGGTCGACGCCGATCTCGGCAAGCGCGCCGGGGCTGTGGAGTCCGGACTGAAATCATTCGAGGAGCGCGCCGACAGGAAGGTTGGCGAGGTGGCGCAGACCATCGGCGCCCTCGTCTCGCGCGTCGACGAAGGTCTCGACGCCCGCGCCCGGACATTGACCGAGGCTCTCTCCGCCAAGGCGATCGACATTGCCCGGGCGCTCGGCGAAGGCGGCCGCGAGGCGACGCGCGCGCTGGAGACCCGCGCCGGCGCGATCGACGCGACCATGCTTGCGCACGCCGACAGCTTCGACAAGCGTCTCTCGGCCCGCATGGACGAGATCAACGCCGCATTCAGCGGCCGCGCCGCCGACATGACCAAGGCCTTCGACGCCCAGATCGCCGGGCTCGAGAACCGGGTCGTCAACAGGATCGAGACGATCTCGAAAGATCTCTCGACGCGCGGCGTCACGGTCGCCGATCAACTGGCGGCGCGCGCCGCCGAAATCGACAAGATGCTGTCCAAGCACTCCGGCTCGCTCGACTCGACGCTCGGCCAATACGCCGCGCAGCTCGATGAACAGCTCGGCGGCCGCCTTGAGGAAATCCGCGGCTTCGTGTCCTCGGCGTCGCACGAACTCGACACGGTTCTGCGCGGCCGCTCTGGCGAGATCGGCGAGGCGCTGACCTCCCGCGTCGGCGAGATCGGCGCCACCCTCGCCGCCCGACTGGGCGAACTCGAGAAAGCGCTCGGCGAGCGCGGCCAGGGCCTGCACGAGACTCTGGCGGCGCGATCGGCGGACCTGCATGGCGTTTTCGACACCAAGGGCGCCCTGCTGGTCGAGCTTCTGTCGGCGCGCGGCGGCGAGGCGGCGGGCGAGATCGCCCGCGTCGGCGAAACAGTCGCCCACGCCATCGAGAGCCGCAGCCTCGCCATCGCCGCCCATCTCGAAGCCCGGCAGGGCGAGTTGACCGCGGCCATCGAGCAATCGGCCAGGGCCCTGCGTGAAGCCGTCGAAACCGGCGCGGCGGGCTCGGTCAACCAGATGGTCGGCGTCAGCGAAAAGATTCGCGGCGAAATGATCGGCGTGCTCGACAACCTCGGCTCGACCAACGGGTCGCTGCGTCAGATCATCGCCGACGCCAGCGGCAATCTGGCGAACATCGAGGAGACGCTCTCCACCCGTCTCGGCGAGTTCCGCGCCGCGATCGGCAAGGCCGCGACGCAAATTCACGAAATCAATGACGCCGCCGGCGTGACGCTGCGCGACGCCAACGCGCTGATCGAAAACGTCGGGACGCGGCACACCGCGCTCAACCGCACAGCCGGAGACCTCGCCCGCTCGCAGGCGGAGCTGGACGAAACGTTGAACCGCCGCCGCGAATCTCTCGACGCCCTGCTCACGGCCGTCGAGACGCGGCGGGCCGACTTTGAACATCTGATGCAGGCCTTCACGTCGGTCATCGGCGAATCGTTCGGCAAGGCGGAATCGCGCGCGCGCGACATCGGAGCGTTCCTGTCCGATTCGACGCTGGCGACCGCCAATGTCATCGATCAGCAATTCGCCGAAATCCGCGACGCCGCCGGCAAGGAGCGCGAGCGCACGGCCGCCGCTCTCCGCGCGACCTACGATCAGGCGAATGCGGAACTCGGCGCGCTGTTCAGCCAGACAACCGAACGGTTCCGCGCCGCGGCGAACGACATGCGCGGCGTCGCGGGCGAAATCCAGCGCGAGCTGGAGGCCACGCGCGCCGAACTCGCCCACAACGCCGAGGCCTTGCCGCGCGAGACCACCGAGCAGGCCGCCGCGATGCGTCGCGTCGTCGCCGACCAGATCCGGGCGCTTGGCGAACTGACGGACATCGTCCAACGGTCCGGCCGCTCCTTCGACGCGGCCGAGCCCGCCGCTCTCCCCGCGACCCCGGCGCTGGAGGCGCCCCGCCCGGCGCCGCGCAAATACGAGCCGTCGCGCCTCGCCGAGCCCGTGCGCGCGCGCCCCGCCGCGCCGACGCCGGTCGCCCCGCCCCCGCCGGCCGAGCGCGGTCCCGGCTGGCTGACGGACCTGCTCGCCCGCGCCTCGCGCGACGAGCAGCCGCCCGCCCCGCCGCCGCCGGCGACCACGGCGCGCAAATCGGTCGAGTCGCTCGACGCGATCACCTTCGATATCGTGCGCATGGTCGATCACGCCGGCGTCATAGACGCGTGGGACCGTTATCGCCGCGGCGAGCGCCAGGCCTTCAGCCGCCGCCTCTACACGCAGCAGGGTCAGCAGGCGTTCGACGAAATCCGCCGCCGCTACCAGTCCGACGGCTCCTTCCGCGACACCGTCGACCGCTATGTGCAGGAGTTCGAACAGCTTCTGTCCGAGGTCAGCCGCGAGGATCCGAACTCCATGCTGGCGCGGACCTATCTGACCTCCGACACCGGCAAGGTTTACACCATGCTGGCCCACGCGGCGGGCCGGTTCGACTGACCGGAGCGCCCGGCTGCTCTTGCGACGCCCGGCCATGCGCCGGGCGTTTTGCCGATCGTTTGTGATTGACCCCAATCATGGCGCGGTGAATCGTGTGGCGTGAAGCTCTCGCCATGCATCGACGCGGAGCAACGGGGGGGTTTATGAACACCGAAACCAACGACAAGACGAGCGCCGCGGCCGCCGGGCCGGCGGCGCCCTCGCCGGCCAAGCCCGCCAACGCATCCGCCGCGTCCGCCGTCAAAACGGCCGAAGAGCCGGCCAGAAAGCCGGTCGAAACGCCGAAGCCGGCGGCGGCGGTCAAAGAGCCCGACGGCCCGAAGGCGGCCGGCAAGGCCCCGGCGGAGCCCGCTCCGAAAAAGGCCCGGACGGACAAGACGAAAGCGCCCCCCGCGAACACCCGCCTGTCGGAAATGCGGCATGACCCCACCGCCATCCGTCGCGTCTTCGAAACGGGCGAGTATCCTTACGCCGTCAAGATGCGCCCCGGTCCGTACGAGGAGCGCATGATGGAGCTGCAGCGCGAGTTGCTGAAAGCCCAACGCTGGATCGAGGAAACCGGCGAGAAGGTCGTCATCCTGTTCGAGGGCCGCGACGCCGCCGGCAAGGGCGGCACGATCAAGCGCTACATGGAGCACATGAATCCGCGCACCGCCCGCGTCGTCGCGCTGCAGAAGCCGACCGAGCGCGAGAAGACGCAATGGTATTTCCAGCGCTACATCGGCCAGTTGCCTGCCGCCGGCGAGGTCTGCCTGTTCGACCGCTCCTGGTACAACCGCGCCGGCGTCGAACGCGTCATGGGCTTTTGCACCCCGACCGATTATCTGGAGTTCATGCGCCAATGCCCGGAATACGAGCGCATGCTCGTGCGCTCCGGCATCCGCCTGTTCAAATACTGGTTCTCCGTCTCGCGCGAGGAACAGCGCCGCCGCTTTCTCGCCCGTCAGGACGATCCGCTGAAGCAATGGAAGCTGTCGCCAATCGACCTCGCCTCGCTCGACAAATGGGACGATTACACCGAGGCCAAGGAGGCGATGTTTTTCTACACCGACACCGCCGACGCGCCCTGGATCATCGTCAAGTCCGACGACAAGAAGCGCGCCCGCCTCAATTGCATGCAGCATTTCCTGTCGTCGCTTCCCTATCCCAACAAGGATCCGGGCATCGTGCGCGGGCCCGATCCGTTGATCGTGGGCTCCACCGCCCATGTCATCGGCAACGACATGCACATCATCGAGAAGACGGTGCATCCCAACCTGCGGCGCGACACGCCAGCGGCCAGGAAAGGCTGAGTCAGGCCCAGGCAGAGCCTCCGCCTGCGCGGGCGGAGGCGGACGGCGCCGGCAACCGCCTTACCCCCAAAGCTCCGGCGCCGGGGGAAAGACGACCGAGCCGTCATAGCGCAGGCCTTCCGGCCGGTCCCGCGCCAGCAGCAGCGGCCCGTCGAGATCGATGAATCGCGCGCGCGGCGTCAGCAGCATCGCCGGCGCCATGGCCAGCGATGATCCGACCATGCAACCGACGAAGATCGACAGTCCGAGCCGCTCCGCCTCCTCGCACAGCGCCAGCGCCTCAGTGAGGCCGCCGGTCTTGTCGAGCTTGACGTTGATCGCGTCATAGCGGTCGCGCAACGCCGCGAGGCCGGCGCGATCATGCGCGCTCTCATCGGCGCAGACGGGGATCGGCCGCCGGATGCGCGCCAGCGCGCCGTCGCGTCCCGCCGGCAACGGCTGCTCGACCAGCGCGACGCCGGCCGCGACGCAGGCGGCGAAATGCGTTTCGAGGTCGGTTTCGTCCCAGGCCTCGTTGGCGTCGACGATCAACGTCGCGTCAGGCGCCGCGGCGCGCACGGCGGCGATGCGCGCCGGATCGCCCGCGCCCGCCAGTTTGATTTTCAGGATCGGGCGATCCGAGGCCCGCGCCGCCGCCCGCGCCATCTCCTCCGGCGCGCCCACCGACAGCGTGTAGGCCGTCGTCGCCGGCGCGAGGCGATGCAGACCGGCGAGCTGCGTCGCCGGAACGCCCGTCAGTTTCGCATCCAGATCCCACAAGGCGCAGTCGAGCGCGTTGCGCGCCGCTCCCGCCGGCAGCGCCGTCTGCAACACCGCGCGATCGGCGCCTGCCTCGATGGCGGCGCGCGCCTGTTCGATCTGCGCGATGACGCTTTCAACGCTTTCGCCATATCGGCCATAGGGCACGCATTCGCCCCGGCCTCGCGCGGCGCCCTGCGCGATCGTCGCGATGACGACCTGCGCCTCGGTCTTCGCCCCGCGCGATATGACGAACCGGCCGGCGATGGCGAAACCTTCCACGGCGATGGACAGCGATCTCATGGCTCACTCCGATTCGGCGAGGCGAGCATAGGCGCTCCGCCGCCGGCGTTCACCTCCACGAGCCAGGCAATCCGCGCTCACTTGGAAGGCCGGCGAAAATATGCGACCCATGCCGAAGCGCCGGCGGCCCGGCGCGGAAGGACGCGAAGCCCATGCCGGCGCATCCGAAAATGACCATCGACCCGGATCGCGGAGCGTCGCTCCTGCGCCTCTCCGGCGCCTGGGTCATCAGCGCCGGACACGAACTCGAACAGGCCGCGGCCGGGTTGCGCAACGCAAGCCGCAGCGCGGGACGCATCGTCGTCGATCTGTCGCAGGTGAGCAGGCTCGACACAGCCGGCGCCTGGGTCATCGACCGGGAGATGAAGACGCTGAAGGCCGCCGGCGCCGACATCGGCGTGGAAGGCGCCACGCCCGATCACCTCACCCTGCTCGAAGAGGCCGGATACCGCCGTTTCGAGACGCCGGACGCAAAGCCGCGCTACATGCTCGTCGATATTTTCGCGGATATCGGCCACAGCGTCGTGTTCGCCTGGCGCGATTTCGTCGCCGGCGTGTCCTTTCTCGGCGAACTCGTGGCGGCTGTCGTGTCGTCGCTCGTCAACTGGCGGAAACTGCGCGGAACATCCGTCGTTTTTCATCTGGAGGCGATCGCGTTCCGCAGCGTGCCGATTATCGCGCTGATCAACTTTCTGGTCGGCTGCATCGTCGCCCAGCAAGGCATCTTCCAGCTTCAACGCTTCGGCGCCTCGACCTTCGCGGTCGATCTGATCGGCATCCTCGTTCTGCGAGAACTCGCGGTGCTGCTGACCTCGATCATGATCGCCGGCCGCTCGGGCTCCGCCATCACGGCGGAACTCGGATCAATGAAGATGCGCGAAGAAATCGACGCGCTGACCGTCATGGGCCTCAACCCGATCGAGGTGCTGATCGCCCCGCGGATGCTGGCGCTGATCATCGCCCTGCCGTTGCTGACGTTTCTGGCGGACATGTCGGCGATTTTCGGCGGTCTGATCGTCGCGTCGATCTATGGCGGCATCAGTCCGGAAATCTATATGTCGCGGCTGCAGAGCGCGATCGCGCTCAACACCTTTCTCGTCGGCCTCATCAAGGCCCCCTTCATGGCGCTGGTCATCGGCCTCATCGCCTCCATAGAGGGGCTGGCCGTGCAGGGCTCGGCGGAATCGCTCGGCCGTCAGGTCACCTCCTCCGTGGTGAAGTCGATTTTCATGGTGATCGTCGTGGACGGGCTTTTCGCGATGTTCTTCGCAACGATCCGCTATTGAGGCCTGCATGAGCGACCCCGCGCCACGCGACATTGAAGAGGATCCGAAAGCGCCTGGCGTGGCCATCGGCGTGCGTGGCCTCGTTGTCGGGTTCGGCGACAGACTGATCATGAAGGGGCTCGACCTTGATGTGCTGCGCGGCGAGGTTCTCGGTTTTGTCGGCGGATCGGGCACCGGCAAATCCGTGCTGACGCGGACCATTCTCGGCCTCATTCCCAAACGCGCCGGATCGATCCATGTGTTCGGCCGCGACCTCGATCAGATGACGCGTCTCGAGCATCGCCGCATCGAGCGCCGCTGGGGCGTGATGTTTCAGCATGGCGCCCTTTTCTCGGGTCTCACGGTCAAACAGAATGTCCAGGTTCCGATGCGGGAATACCTCGACCTCTCGAACGGGCTGATGGACGAACTGGCCATGCTCAAGATCGCGCTGGTAGGCCTGAAACCGGACGCGGCCGACAAATTTCCGTCGGAATTGTCAGGCGGCATGATCAAACGCGCGGCCCTGGCCCGCGCCCTGGCGCTCGATCCGGAACTCGTGTTTCTCGATGAGCCGACTTCGGGCCTTGATCCCATCGGCGCGGCGGAATTCGACGACCTGATCGCCACGTTGCAGAAAACGCTCGGACTGACGGTGTTCATGGTGACCCACGATCTCGACAGTCTTTATTCGATCTGCGACCGGGTCGCGGCGCTCGCTGACGGCAAGGTCATCGCGGCCGGGCCCATTCAGCAGCTTCTCGAATCGGATCATCCATGGCTTCGCGCGTATTTCCATGGCAAAAGGGCCAGGCGCATGTCGTCGGATCGCATCGAATCGGCGAAAGCCGGGAGCGACGCCTGAGCGGAGACTGAGCCGGACGATGGAGACTCGGGCCAATTACGCGCTGATCGGCGTTTTCACCCTCGCGGTGATCGCCGCCGCGTTCATGTTCGTGCTGTGGTTTTCCGGCGCCGACAAGCCCTCCGGTCGCAAGACGTATCAGGTCGTTTTCAATGGCTCGATTTCCGGCCTGTCGCGCGGCGCCTGGGTTCTGTTCAATGGCCTGCGCGTCGGCGAGGTGACCAAGATGGACCTGATGCCCGACCCCAGCCAGGTCTATGCGCTGATCGACGTCGACGGTCGCGTTCCGGTCAAGGTCGACACCAAGGCGCGTCTTGAATATCAGGGCTTCACCGGCGTCGCCTCCGTGGCCCTGGAAGGCGGTTCGCCGACCGCCGAGCCCCTGCAAGGCGCCAAGGAAAACCCGCCGGTCATTCACGCCGACCGATCCGACTTTCAGAATTTGGTCGACAGCGCCCAGCGCCTGTCCGCCAAGTTCGACACCATCCTTGATCAGACCACGATCATCCTTGACGAGAACCGTCAGCCTGTCGCGCGCATGATCCGCAACGCCGAAAAGTTCTCCGACGCGCTCGCAAGCAATTCCGACGGATTGAAGGACCTGGTGGCGACCTTGTCGGATGTCGGCAAATCGGCGAGACCACTGTTGGCGCGACTGGAGGATTTGACGAAATCGGCTGACGGCGTGGTCAAGGCCGTCGATCCGGGCGAGGTCCGCAAAATCGTTGAAAAAGCGGCCTCCCTCGCCGCCAGGCTCGACAAGGCTGCCGAGCAACTCGATCCTGTTCTGACCAGTCTCAACGGCGCGCTCAAGAGCGGCGACACGAAGGGCCTGTTCAACGAGATCGCCGACGCGGCGAAATCGATCCGCAAACTGGCCGACAATCTCGACGTTCGCACAAGAGAAATGGCCGTCAACATCAATCGTTTCACCGGCCCCGGCATGCGGCAATACGAGGCCCTCGCGGCCGAGGGCCGCAAGACGATCGAGGATGTCGGCCGGGCCGTCCGATCGCTTGAGAAAAACCCGCAGCAACTCATCTTCGGCGGCAAGCCTTCCCTACCCGAATATAGCGGCCGCTGACCGCCGCGCCACAGCGATCGGCAATCGTGATCAGCCGACCTTGCCGAGGCTTGCCTTGCGCAAGCGGCTGATGTCATGTGAAGCGAAGCGCGGATCATCGCCTGACCCACGAAAGTCCTGACCCCAACGTGCAAGAGCTGACTAAAATCGTGACGCGGGCGCGCGGCGCCGTTTGGCTCGGCGCTCTGCTGCTGTCTATAGCCGGCTGCGGCGGCAGCGCTCCGGCCACTTACGATCTGAGCGCCCCGGCGCCAACGTCGGGAGGGCGTCTCGGCGGCGCCCTCGTGATCAATGAGCCAACAGCCATCCTTCCGGTCGATTCCGACCGGATCGTCATTCGCACCGGCGCGGAATCGGTCGCCTTGCTCTCCGGCGCGCAATGGGCCGATCGTTTGCCGCGGCTGGTGCAGACCCGTCTGATCGAGACGTTCGAGCGTTCCGGCCATCTTGGCCGCGTCGGCCGGCCCGGCCTGTCCGCCTCCTATGTCCTTGTGACGGAAATACGCCGCTTCGAGATCGACGTCGCGCGGAACGAAGCCCTGGTGGAAATTTCCGCCCGGATCGTCAGCGACGGCGCCGCCCGCATCGTCGCCGCGCAGGTGTTCTCCGCAACTGCGCCGGCACCGGCGACGCGGGAAGGTCAGGCCGCCGTCGCGATTGACGCCGCGCTCGGCGACGTGATGCGCCGCATCGTCGCCTGGTCGGCGGCGCGAATCTGACAGCCCGGCGACCCTCTCATATTCCATGAGGATATGCCGCCGAGGCAAAGACCCGGCATCCGCGCGGAAACCGGACCGCGCTGCCAATCGCTGTCAGCTCTCCAATCGTTTTTGGTCATGCCCGATGTCTGGTCCCGGCGTTTGACCGAGCGGCCCGCCTGCCCTGGATTGATCGCAAAGGCAATTCAAAGCTCAACGAGCATTGATCGAAGTCAACGCGCGCGCCGACAGCAAGGTCCAGGCTAAAGCATTGGATACGCTTGGAGATTTGCCATGCGCGCAATGATCTGGCAAGGACTGGCTCTGGCGCTTGGCGCTGCCGCGCTGACAGGCGTGGCCGACGCGGCGTGGGCGGATGATCGTTGTTCCTGGGAATATTATATCGGCAAATCGCTCGGAAAGCGCGCCGTGGGCGCCGGCCAGAGCGAGTATTTCGCGCAAATGCAGCAGGCGCAGGCGCGCGGTTGCGTCGAGGCGCTGCAGCGCGGCAACAGCGACGGATTTCGCGAGCGAAGCGGGCAACCTTCGCTTTCGGAGCCGGAGTCTGTATCAGGCCCGCAATTGCAGGAAGCGCTGAATGATGCGCGGCCCGATAAAGTCGGCGATCCGCAGCCCCCGACGTGGTCTGGCCAACAGCTCGACGAATTATGCCGCGACAAGCGAATATCGATGACGGCTGCGGGCCTGCTCGACCTGAAGAAGGCCGCCGGCGCGGCCTATCAGGCGTTTGTCAACGCGCGTGACGTCTCGACGCGCGCCGGAATTCCTTACCCCGACCCGAATGTGGGCGCCGCCTATGGTCGTTACGTCGAGGCGCAAAGAAAGCTGCAATGCGGACGCTACGCGGCGACGCTCGCCCGCTGAGCGCGCTGTTCGTCACCTCCTGTTCGGGAGAGTGTCATGAGAATGTGCAACCGGTTTTTTGGCGTCGTCGCGGGCGCCATTGTCCTGATCGCGGCGTTGAGCGGAATGGCCGCGGCTCAAAACGCGCCGCCGCCGCAACAATCGAAGATCGGCGTCATCGCCGTGCAGCGGTTCACGACGGCCGAGGCAATTCAAACGATGCCGGCGATCACTTATGAAATCGCGTATCTCAACGCGCAAGGCTACGAACCATGGATGATCGCCGGGACGGTCGACAACATCCGCCTTGCCCTGCTTGAGCCGCGGGTGAAAGCGATCTCCTTTTTCGGCCACGGCGGTCCGGACGAGTCGACCCTTGCAGGAATTGGCGCGAGTTCGTGGCGGAGCGGTTTCCGCATTTTCCTCATGCAGCGCTTCATGAAGGAAGGAAAATCGCCGGACGAGGCGAGCCGCCTTGCAGACCGGAGGAGCGCCAATTTCGGGCTTGAGCTGGTGCGCAATGCATCCTGCTACTCGCTGGTGGATACCGCCATCGCTGATCTCTTCGTTCGGCCGGGCGGCCGTTATTTCGGCGTGGGAAAATACCTGGTGGCTTGTCCGACGGCCGAATCAATACTCTCGTCGCAGGTTGACTTTATGCTGACGGAATACCGCCCGCCTGTCGCGAGCGGCCCGCAGGACTGCACGAAATTCCCCTATTGCGGGCGCTTCGCCCCGGAGCCTGACCGGCGATGAGAGCATACGCGCGCGCCGTCGCCTTGTTCGCATTCGTCACGCTGGCAGCCCCCCAGGCCGGGGCGCAAACGTCGCCGACCGGGGATTTGCAGTTCTCGATCCCCGGAACGCAACGCGCTCCCGACCGGTTGCTCCAACCAGCCGGCGAGAATTCGCTGACCGACCTGCCGGCGACGGCAGGCCGACCGCCGTCAGCGCCCGACGGCCCGCCGCCGCCAGGGGCCGCGACGGAGCCGCCATCCGACCCGCCGCGCCTGCCCCAACCGCCGCGCCTGCCCGGCGACCCGCTTGCATTTCCAGGGGTTCGGCAATGACAATGGCGAACCGTCGCCTGCCGGGCGTCGGCCAACGGACTCATTGATCGCAACCCGCCTCCAGGGAAAACCAGGCTACTCATCCGCCAGGGATGAGAGCATATTCCGTAAAAGCCGCCGGCTTTTCGATAATAAGCTGTTGATCATCAACAAAATAACCGGCATCGGCGAGTCAGACGCGATCGAACTGCCTCAGGCGAGACACGCGAGGCTGAGGCGCCTGCGAGCAGATCGGCGCCGCACGGCGCGCAAGCTGCGATTCCCGACATGCGGAGAGGAGGATTGACGGCGCCCTGCGCCCGGTTTCGACAGCAGCGAAGCTTGCCCGTCGGCCGTCGTGTCCGACGGGCGCGGCTCACGCCGCTCGCGTCGTCACAGGACGATGCTGGCGGCGCCGAGGGTCGTGACGTTGCGCAGGGTGATGGCGAAGTCGGCGGTTCCGTTGCCGTCGAGATCGCCGGCCAGCAGGCCGGACGTGCCCCCCGCCGCCAGCGGATCGGCGAAGGTCGTGAACCGCAATTGCCCCGCGACATTCGTGAAGGACGAGACGATCGCGTTCGAGAACGCGTCGTTCACCCCGGCCGTGTTCGTATTGGCGTCAATCAGCGACAGGTCGATCAGATCGCCCGCGTTGAAGTCCGTGATCGTATCCGCCGTCGCGGCGGTCGAACCGCTTTCGCCGGAAATACCGAGGCGGAACCGGTCGTTGCCGCCGCCGCCCGTCATCACGTCCCGCCCGTAGCCGCCGACAATAATGTTGGCCCCCGCGTTGCCCGACAGCGTGTCCCCGTAGCTTGAGCCGATCAGGTTCTCGAAATTCGTCAGCGTGTCCGTGCCCGCCCCGATCGTGTTCTGCGCCGTCGTCAGCGCAAGGCTCACCGTCACGGCGGCCCCGATATCGAAATAGGACGCGGTGTCGCTCGCGCCGCCGCCGCCGTCCATCGTGTCATTGCCGAGCCCCCCGAGCAAAATGTCGTTGCCCAGCCCGCCGCTCAACGTGTCGGCGCCCGCCCCGCCGGTCAGCTGGTTGGCGTTGCCGTCGCCCGTCAGCGCATCGTTGAAGGCCGAGCCGATCAGCGCGTCGATGTTCACCAATGTATCCTGGCCCGCGGCCCCGGTGTTCTGCGCGCCGGCGATCGCCAGGCTCACCGTCACCGCCGCCGCCGCATCCGCATAGCCCGCCGAGTCGACGCCCCCCGTTCCGCCGTTCAGCGTGTCGTTGCCGAGGCCGCCCGTCAGCACGTTGTTGCCGGCGTCACCCGTCAGCGCGTCGTTGAAATTCGAGCCCGTCAGGTTTTCGAAACCGGAGAGCGTGTCCAGCCCGGACCCGATCGTGTTCTGCTGCGTCGTCAGCGCCAGGCTCACCGTCACCGCGGATGTCGCATCGGCGTAGGTCAAAAGGTCTATCAGGCCGGCGCCTCCGTCGAGCGTGTCGTTGCCCACGCCGCCCTGAAGGATGTCGTTGCCCGCGCCGCCTGAAAGATTGTCATTCCCCGCCAGTCCGACGAGCACATTGTTGTAGATGCTGCCGGTCAGGGTGTCGGCGAAATTCGAGCCGAAAATGTGTTCGACATTGCTGATCGTGTCGAGGCCGGCGCTGACCGTGTTCTGCGCCGTCGTCAGCGTCAGGTTCACCGTCACGCCGCCGGTGGCGTCCGTATAGCGAATCGTATCGCCCGCGCCGCCGCCGCCGTCGATCGTGTCATTGCCGAGGCCGCCAATCAGCGCGTCATTGCCCAGCCCGCCGTTCAACGTGTCATTGCCCGACCCGCCGATGAGCACGTTGCCGACGTCGTTGCCGATCAGGGTGTCGTGGCCGGACCCGCCTGTCGCGTTCTCGATGACGGCGCCGTAAGCGATGGAGATATTCGACGTGAGCCCGCCGATGTTCGAGAACGCGCCCTGAACCAGCGTGATTGACTGATTGGCCGAAAAACCGGACGCATCGAGCGTGTCCACGCCGCCGGCGTCCCAGATGCAGAAAGCCGCATTGGGATTCTGCGTGAAATCGTAGACGGCCCGCCCGGCGTTGCTGTTGAAGCCGTAAGTTGTATTTCCGGTGCGGGTCGTGGTGTTGACGCCATAGAGCGCCTGCGCCGCCATGATGTCGAAGAGCATTGGCGCTTCGGCCATATCGGGACCGAAATTCGCGCCCGTGTTCGTCTGATCGAAATAGGACATTACCGTATATTGGTGGGTGTCCTGCGCGAATTCGGCGTCGTTCTGATAGGTAATCTGCACGCCCGGTCCCGCGTTGTATCCGCCGGGATGCGAAAGGCCGATGGCGTGACCGAGTTCGTGCATGATGGCGAAAAACGAGAAGGAGCCGACAGGATTGCTCGTTGTCGAAATACCGCCGCCGAGGTTGAGATAAACATCGCCGCCAGGGTCCGTCGCGCCGGTTCCGCTGGGATAATAGGCGAAGGCGCCTGCGCCATCCGTGGGATCGTTATAGTTGGAGAACAGGATCGTCGCGTTGTTCGTGTAGGCGCTGCTGACGTCATGCACTTCCTGGAACGTGATGCCGCAGACCTCTGACCAGCGCGACAGGGCCTCGCGGCAGGCGTCCATTTGAGCCTGGGTCAATTGCGAGAATGTCGTCGTCGACGGATCGGACGTGTTGTAGGTGGGCGCCGTGGCGCGGAAACCATAGGTCACGACCACAGGCGTCGCCGGCGCCGCCCAGCTCGCGCCATCATTTCTGAGAATGGCGGCCTCGGACATCGCCGCCGTATAGAGCGGCGACGAGCCGGTTGTCATGGTCATCGTGTAGCTGCCGGATTCGGAGCCGCCGTAGGAACCCGGATCAAGATAGAAGACGCCGGTCGACGGCGCGACAATGGTCAATGTCGAGAAATAATACCCGTTGCCGGCGTCATCGTTGATGGCGACCAGGGCCCCGCCGCTGTCGCGCAGCCCCAGGGTCGTGTCATCGACGCCAGCGGTCGTCGATCCGGGAGCGCCCGACGTCATCGCGAACGTATAGGTCTGCCCCGCGACGAGATTGACGCGCACCCAATCCGCATCCGCTCCCGAGCTTAGCGTCCCCTGGAAAACGTCGCCGACGCCCATTGCGTAGAGTGTCGCGCTCGAACCGGCGGCGTCGATGGTTTCGGTGATCGTCGGCATGGCGCGCCTCTGGAGTGTGCGGGAGAGGAAAGGGTTGGATTCTGATTGAGTAGAACGTCGACCACGCGCATGACGCAAGACGAATCGGCGATGATCACGCAATCATTCTTCGCGGTTCTGCGCGTGGTGCTCTATGAAAGGTTAACAAAACGTCATCATTTCGACGAGCGCCGTATGGTTGCTTCGCACCCGGCGAATCGAAAGCGCCAATTTCATTCGCTCTGCCCGCATCGCGTCAAAACATGCGCATACATCGACAGGTGAAGGCGCCAGCGAACCGCGCCCAACCTCGCCCCGCCGAACGCAAATGAGGCGTCGCGCTTTTTCTGTTCTGATACGGAAGCATAACCGGAGCGCCTGGAAAGTCAAAACTTATCTAACTCAATGTAAAGGCAGAATCGGATCATGGGCGGCTCTCCGGGCGACGCCGCGGTCGACGCCTGCCGATCGGGCCTGAAGCCGCTCTGAAGAAATTCGGTGGCTTGTGCGGCGCAAATCGGCACAATCGCGCTCGCCGGAGCCAGCCTCACGCCGGCCGAACCGGAAACCACCGCGAGACGACAAGCAATGACGCCAGCCGAACCGGCCCCGATCTCTCTGTCCATTGTCGGCGCCGCCGCCACGATGACCCTGCACAACGGCGCGATGAACGCCATCGACGACGCGTTGCTGACCGCGCTTTCGGACGCCTGCGACGAACTGGCGAACCGCCCGGACGTCGTTGTTCTGCGCATTCGCAGCGAGCGGCGCGTGTTTTCCGCCGGCGCCGATCTGGCGCTGGTCGATCGCCGCATGCGCAGCGAGCAGGGCGTCGCGGACATGGTGGCGACCGTGCGCCTGTTTCATCGCGCCTATGACAGGCTCGTCGCGCTTCCCGCCGTCACCATCGCCGAAATCGGCGGCCACGCGCTTGGTGGCGGACTCGAACTGGCGCTGGCCTGCGATTTCCGCATCGCCGCGCATCAGGCGAAGCTGGGCCTGCCGGAAGCCAATGTCGGCCTGCTGCCCGGAGCCGGCGGAACCCAACGGCTGACGACGCTTTGCGGCGCCGGCGTCGCCGCGCGCGTCATCCTCGCGGGCGAACTGCTTGACGGCGCCGAGGCGCATCGCGTCGGCCTGGCGCAATACGTTGTCGACGCGGCGGAGCTGCCGGCGCGCGTTGACGCCCTCGTCGCCCGGATTTGCGCGATGTCGCCGGACTCCCTGCGCGCCTGCAAGGCCTGCATCCGCATCGCCGCGGCCATGTCGGCGGAAGGCGCAAAGGCCGAAATCGACGGCCTCGCCGGCTTGTTGACGACGCAGGAGGCGCGACGGCGCGTCGCCTCCTTCCTCAACCGGTAGGATCGGATCAAGCCATGCGCTCACACAAGGAAACGCATCTCATCGAGCGCGTGGGCTGGTTGCGCGCCGCCGTGCTCGGCGCCAACGACGGCATCATCTCGACGGCCAGCCTTGTCGTCGGCGTCGCCGCCGCGACCACCGGCGCGCAGGAGGTGCTCGTCGCCGGCGTCGCCGGTCTCGTCGCCGGCGCGATGTCGATGGCGGCGGGCGAATATGTCTCCGTCAGTTCCCAGGCCGACACGGAAGAGGCGGACAAGGCGCGCGAGCGGCGCGAATTGGCCGAGCAGCCGGAGCTGGAGCTGGAGGAACTGACGAGTATCTATATCGGACGCGGCGTCTCACCCGATCTGGCCCGGCAGGTCGCAGAGCAAATGACGGCGAAAGACGCGTTCGAGGCGCACGCCCGCGATGAACTCGGCCTGACGGAGCACGGCGAGGCGCGGCCGGTGCAGGCGGCCCTGACATCAGCGGCGACCTTCGCCGTCGGGGCGGCGCTGCCGTTGCTCATCGCCGTGGCCACGCCCGCACAATATACGGCCTGGGCGGTTTCGGGCGGCTCTCTCGCCGGTCTTGCCGCGCTCGGCGCGGTCGGCGCGCAACTGGGCGGCGCCGGCTGGGTGAGGCCGACATTGCGCGTCACCTTCTGGGGCGCCTTCGCCATGGCCGCCACCGCCGGCATCGGCGCGTTGATCGGACGGGCGGTGTGAGGCGCGGATCCAACCGGCGCCGCTCGCCCGCCGATCCGGCTCAGAACGACCGGGGCATTCCCAAAATGTGCTCGGCCACAAACGACAGGATCAGGTTGGTCGAGATCGGCGCGACCTGATAGAGGCGCGTCTCGCGGAATTTGCGCTCGACGTCGTATTCGCACGCGAAGCCGAAACCGCCGTGGAACTGCAGACAGGCGTTGGCCGCTTCCCACGAGGCTTTCGCCGCCAGATATTTCGCCATATTGGCCTGCGCGCCGCAGGGCAGATGCGCGTCGTAGAGACGGCAGGCCTCGTAGCGCATGAGATTGGCCGCCTCGACCTCGATATAGCTTTCCGCAATCGGGAACTGCACGCCCTGGTTCTGTCCGATGGGACGGCCGAAGACCACGCGCTCCTTCGTATAGGCCGTCACCTTGTCGATGAACCAATAGCCGTCGCCGATGCATTCGGCGGCGATCAGGGTGCGCTCGGCGTTAAGGCCGGTGAGGATATATTTGAAGCCTTGCCCCTCTTCGCCGATCAGATTCTCCGCCGGGATTTCGAGATTGTCGAAGAACAGCTCATTGGTCTCGTGATTGACCATGTTGAGAATGGGGCGAACCGTCAGGCCCTTGCCGACCGCGTCCTTCAGATCGACGAGGAAGATCGACATGCCCTCCGATTTCTTTTTCACCTGATCGAGCGGCGTGGTGCGGGCGAGCAGGATCATCAGGTCGGAATGCTGGATGCGCGAGATCCACACTTTCTGGCCGTTGATGACGTAGCGGTCGCCCTGTTTCACCGCCGTGGTTTTGATCCTGGTCGTGTCGGTGCCGGTCGTCGGCTCGGTGACGCCCATGCTCTGCAGCCGCAATTCGCCCGTGGCGATCCTGGGCAGATACTTGCGCTTCTGCTCTTCCGACCCATGCCGGATCAGCGTGCCCATATTATACATCTGGCCGTGGCAGGCGCCGGAATTGCCGCCGGAACGATTGATCTCCTCCATGATGACGGAGGCTTCCGTCAGCCCAAGGCCCGAGCCGCCGTAAGCCTCGGGGATGAGCGCCGCCATCCAGCCCGCCTTCGTCAGCGCGTCCACGAATTCTTCCGGATAGCCGCGCGCTTCGTCCACCTTGCGGTGATACTCGGCCGGAAATTGCGCGCAGAGCGCGCGCACGGCGTCGCGGATGTCTTCATAGGCGTGCGGATTCGTCATTGTTCGTCCTCATGGCGAATGACCCCGGCGGGAGCCCCGTCGGGATCATGAACCTGAATGCGCGACTCACGGCGCGGCGGCGCGCCGGATCACGCTATTTGCGCGGCGGCGCCGAGGCATAGGCCTTCGGAAACACGACGACGGGCTGCACCGCCGGCGGCGGCGACCATTGCACCATCATCGACCGCAAATTCCTGATCAACCTGTCCTCGCCGAAGGCCAGACCGTTTGGCAACGGATAATAGAGATCCGGATGGCCCGCCGCGAGCTTTACCTGACCGATGGCCGCCGCGATCTTCTCCTTGTCCGTCGAGCCCGCCGCCTCGAGCGCGTGGACCATGATGCGGAACGCCTGCGCGCCCGCCACCGCGAGCTGATTGAACGGCTCCCTGGTGTGCGCCGCCTCGATGCGCTTCACCAGATCGGCGAGGTTGGGAAGTTTCGCGTCCGGCGAATAATAGGTCATGCCCATCACCTTGTTGGGCAGAACTTCCGAGGCGATGGCGTCGCCGAGATCGCGCTTCAGACGCGGATCGCCATACGTCAGATTCGAGACGAAGATCGGATCGTGGTATTTGAGCTGATAGCGCGCCTGCATCAGGTTGATGGCGTGGTTGTGCAATTGCAGGCCGACGACGACGTCGGGCCTGGCCGAACGGATCTTGATCAGCGCCGGCAGGAAATCTGTGCCCTTCATGTCGAGCGTCACATCCGCGACAATTTCGACGCCGAGCTTCTTCAGACGCTCGGTCACGAATTTGTTGATCTGCTGTCCGGCCTCGTAATTGGCGTAGGCGGTCGCGGCGCGCGTGATCGGAAAGCCGGCCTCGTTCTTGAGATAGGCGATCAGATCGACCATGCTCGCGGCATAGCCGTCGTCATAGGCGAAGCCGACGGAATAGGCGTATTTCGAACGCGACTGGCCGCCGAACATCGAGATCGTCGGCATCTTGTATTCGTCGATGGCGCCGCCGACCGCGAGGAAGTCATTGGTCAGCAGGGCGCCGATGACCGCGTCGACATTCTCCTGCGTCGCCAGGCGACGCATTTCGTTCTGGGCCTGGCCGGACGCGCTCGCCGTGTCGGCGGTGACGATCTCGATCGGCGCGCCGCCGAGGCTCTTGACGCCCCCGGCCGCATTGACCTCTTTCACCAGCATTTCAACCATAGGCTGGGTGTCGCGACCGTAGACCGATTGCGTTCCGCTGAAGGGTTGCAACAATCCCAGGCGCACCGGTTTGGCTGCGGCGCGCGCCTTCGACGCCGCGCCGAAAAAACCGAGCGCGAGCGGCATGGCGAGCGCGGAACGGCGGGTTAATCCGGTCATACGATCCTCCTCCAAAAAGGTCCCCGGCGCATCGTCGCCATGTCCCCGGCGTTCGACGCCCGTGCGCGGCAAGCGCGCCGCGCGGCGTGAACAATCTAGACGGATTTTACAAATCTGGCTATCCTGCGAAGCGCTATTTCACCAGTCGAAATTGACGCAGCCTCGGCCGAGCGCGCGCCGAAAACAGATCGAGAGCGGTAAATTGTCTCGTATCAAAGCCTTGATCGATCGTCTCCGCCCTGGCGCACGGATTTTCGTGCACGCGGGTCCATCGGAGTCCCTGGCGTTTCGCACCGCGCTGCAGGCTGACCCCGGGCGCGCGGCGGGGGTGACGTTCGTCGGCGTTTTCATCACCGGCGTCAATGATTTCGATTATGCCGGCCTGCATCCGCACGCCCGCCTCGCGTCCAGTTTCGCGCCGCCGCAGATGCGCGCTTCCATCGAAGCCGGACGGCTGGACTTCACGCCGCTGCATTATTCCGAACTTGGACCGTGGATTCGCGCGCAACGCTTCGATCTCGCCGTGCTGCACTGCCCGCCCGACCGGGACGGCGTGTTCTCCTTCGGCCTCAACGCCGACGTCGCGGCCGCCGCCGCATCCGTCGCGCGCGAAACGGCGGTGATCGTCAACCCGCAATTGCCGTGGACGCGCTGCCGCGCGCCGTTGCCGGCCTCTGGCGTCGCCCTGCGCATTGACGGCGACAGCCCGCTTCTCTCCATTCCCGCCGACCGCAGCGATGCGGCCTCGGAGATCATCGCCGGTCACGTCGCCGCCTTCGTGCGCGACGGCGACACGATCCAGACCGGCATCGGCCGCATTCCCGGCGCGGTCCTGCGCAAGCTGGCGACGCGGCGCGCGCTGAAGCTCTATGGCGGAATGCTGTCGGACGAGGTCGTCGATCTCGCCGCCGGCGGCGCGCTCGCGCCCTTGCCGATCATCACCGGACAGGCCATCGGCTCCCCTGTGCTGCACGAATTCGTGCGCGGCGCCGACGCGGTGTTCTGCCCGACCGACGAGACGCACGATGCGCGCCGTTTGATGGCGATCGACGATTTCGTCGCCATCAACTCCGCCGTCGAGGTCGATCTGTTCGGACAGGTCAACGGCGAGATGCTCGGCGGCCGGCAAATCAGCGGCGTCGGCGGCTCCGGCGACTTCGCGCGCGCCGCCCGCCAGGCGAAGCGAGGCCGATCCATCATCGCGCTGCCGGCCTCGGCGCGGGGCGCGAGCCGCATCGTCCCGCGCATTCTCGGGCCGGTCAGCCAAAGTCGCAACGACGCCGATATCGTGATCACCGAGCACGGCGTCGCCGAAATCCGGCACGCCGGCCTCGACGCCCGCGCCGAACGCCTCATCGCCATCGCCGCGCCGGAGCATCGCGCGGCGCTGGGCGACGCCTGGCGCGACCTGCGCGCGAAACTCTGAGAGGCGGCCATGCAATTGACCCGCGCCCTCACCCGCGCCCGCCGCATCGCCGCCGACCGGACGGCCCTGATTTTCGCTGATCGCCGCAAGACCTGGGCCGAGTTCGAAACGCGCGTCGCGAGCCTCGCCGGCGCGTTGCGCAGCCTCGGCCTGGCGGCTGAGGACCGCGTCATCCTGCTAGGCCATTCGAGCGATCGCTTTCTCGAAACGTTCTACGCGACGCAATGGGCCGGCGGCGTCATCGCGCCTTTGTCGACGCGCGCCACCGCCGGGGAACTCGATTATCTCTTCGGCGATCTGGACGCGAAACTCTTCATCGTCGGCGACGGTTTCGAGGCGGACGCCGCGCGCTGGCGCGCGGCCAACGCCGGCGCGCCGATCGTCCATATGGGCGACACCGCCGCGCCCGACGGCTTTCTCGATTACGAAACGATCTTGCGGGAAGCGGAGCCCATCGCCGACGCCGGCCGGCGCGGCGACGACACCGCCGCGATCTTCTACACCGGCGGCACGACGGGCCGCCCCAAAGGCGTGATGCTCACGCACACGAATATCGTGTCGAACGCGCTCAACGGCCTTCATCACCTCTCCCTGTCCGAAGGCCTCGTCAATCTCCACGCCGGGCCGCTTTATCATGTCGCCGCCGCCTCGCGCATCGCGCATGTCAGCCTTCTGGCCGGCACGCATGTCGTCATTCCGCGCTTCACCGTCGAGGCGGCGCTTGAAACGATCGCGCGCCACCGGGTGCAAATGGTGTCGATGGTGCCGACCATGATGTCGCTGATCGCGCATCACCCCGATCTGGCGCGCCACGATCTCTCCAGCCTGCGCATGATGACCTACGGCGCCTCGCCGATGCCGGAGGCGCTGATTCTCGAACTCATGGAAAAGCTCCCGCACGTCGCCTTCGCGCAAGCCTACGGCATGACGGAACTGTCGCCGGCCTGCACCTTCCTTGAGGCGAAACATCACACGCGCGATCCGAAACAGGCGCATTTGCTGCGCTCGGCGGGGCGCCCGACCATCGGCTGCGACGTGCGCATCGTCGGCCCCGACGACCGCGAATTGCCGTTGGGCGAAATCGGCGAGATCGTCGCCGCCGGCCCCATCGTCATGAAGGGCTATTGGCGCCAGCCCGAGGCGACGGCCGAAGCCCTGCGCGGCGGCTACATGCACACGGGCGACCTCGGTTATATGGACGCGGCGGGTTTCGTTTTTGTCGTCGACCGGCTGAAGGACGTCATTGTCTCCGGCGGCGAGAATGTCTCCTCCATCGAGGTCGAGAACGCGATCGCCAGGCACCCGGCCGTGCGCGCCTGCGCCGTCATCGGCGTGCCCGATGACCTGTGGGGCGAGGCGGTTCACGCCGAGGTCATCCTCAGGGACGGCGCGAACGCGAGCGAAGCCGAACTCATCGCGTGGGCGCGCGAACATCTCGCGCATTTCAAGGCGCCGCGCAGCATCGGCTTCCGCGAAGATATGCCGATGTCGGGCGCCAACAAGATTCTCAAGAGCGAGCTGCGCAAGCCCTACTGGGCCGGGCGCGCGCGCGCGGTGAACTAGAACAGCGCGAACGGCGCGGGAGGAAACATGAGCCAGTTGACCAGAGGCGTCGTCAGCGGCGCGCGCGTAGAATCATTCGACGACCTGACGCAGCGCGTGCGGCGGATGGCCGGCGGCCTCGACGCGCTCGGGGTGCGGCAGGGCGACTGCGTCTCCATCCTGATGCGCAACGACATTGCCTTTCTGGAGGCCTCCTACGCCGTCATGATGCTGGGCGCCTATGCCGTGCCGATCAACTGGCACTTCAAGGGCGAGGAGGTCGCCTATGTGCTGAAGGACAGCGACAGCCGCGCCCTCATCGGCCATACCGATCTTCTCGCCGCCGTCGCCCGCGATCTGCCCGACGACGTGACGCTCATCGCCGTGCCGCCGCCGGCGGAGGTCGCCGCCGCCTATCATCTCTCAACCGTCGCGCCGCCACCACGGGCGCATGATTACGAAAAATGGATTGCCGCGCAGACGCCCCATGATGGCCCCTCGCGGCCCGCGCCGCAGAGCATGATCTATACGTCCGGCACCACCGGCCACCCCAAGGGCGTCAAACGCAGCGCGCCGACGCCGGACCAGGAGAAAGAACTCGATCAGGTCCGCGCCACGATCTACGGCCTGAAGCCCGGCATTCGCACGGCGCTGCCTGGCCCTCTCTACCATTCCGCGCCCAATTCCTTCGGTCTGCGCGCCGGCAAGGTGGCGGAGGCCGTGTTCCTTCTGCCGAAATTCGATCCGGAGGAACTGCTGGCGCTGATCGCGCGCGAGAAGATCGACACGATGTTCATGGTGCCGACCATGTTCATCCGTCTTCTGAAGCTGCCCGAGGAGGTGCGCCGCAAATACGACTGCTCCTCCATCCGCCACATCATTCACGCTGCCGCGCCCTGCCCCGCCGACGTGAAGAAAGCGATGATCGATTGGTGGGGGCCGGTGATCTACGAGTTCTATGGCGGCACGGAATCCGGACCCGTCACCTTCGCCGACAGCGAGGACGCGATCCGCAAGCCCGGCAGCGTCGGCCGCGTCAGCCCCGGCGCGGAGATCCGCATCCTCGACGACAACGATCGAATGCTCGGCCGCAACCAGATCGGCGAAATTTTCTCGCGCATGCCGTGCTATCCTGAATTCATCTACAACAAGCTGCCCGACAAACGCCGCGAGATCGACCGCGATGGGTTCATCACCTGCGGCGACGTCGGTTATATCGACGATGACGGCTATGTTTTCATTTGCGACCGCAAGCGCGACATGGTGATCTCGGGCGGCGTCAACATCTATCCCGCCGAAATCGAGGCGGTGCTGCACGCCGCGCCGGGCGTCCACGATTGCGCGGTCTTCGGCGTTCCCGACGCTGAAATGGGCGAGGCGTTGATGGCCGTCGTCGAACCCTTCGCCGGCAAGAGCGTCGACATCGGGGCCGTGCGCGCGCATCTCATGGCGCATCTCGCCAATTACAAGGTGCCGCGCGCCATCGAGATTCACGACAAGTTGCCGCGCGAGGATTCCGGCAAGATCTTCAAGCGCCGCCTGCGCGATCCCTATTGGGAGAAATCCGGCCGGACGATCTGAACGCGGACGAGAGGTTTTCCCGTTCAGGGGAGAGTCGAAAAAAGGCCCGACATCGCTGTCGGGCCTCGAAGTTTCCGAATCCCGCGAAGGGGGCGGGCCGGCGCGCCACTCGTCGGCGGCTTGGAGTTTTCAATCGCCGTAGCGGCCGACGATCGAAATCGAGCAGACATTCTGGTGCGGGAAGCCGCCCAGATTGTGGGTGAGGCCGATGCGCGGCATGTCCTGACGTTGGCGCTCGCCGGCGCGGCCCTGCATCTGCAGATACATTTCATAGATCATGCGCAGGCCCGACGCGCCGATGGGATGGCCGAAGCATTTCAGCCCACCGTCGATCTGACAGGGCACGGAGCCCGCCGCGTCGTAAAAACCGTCGAGCACGTCGAAAATGGCGCGGCCCTCGCCGGAGATGTGCAGATCCTCCATCGTCACCAGTTCGGTGACGGAGAAGCAATCGTGCACCTCGATGAGGTTGACCTCCTCGCGCGGGTTGCGGATGCCGGCTTCCTCATAGGCGCGCTTCGAGGCGACGCGCGTCGTGGCGAAATAGGAGCCATCCCACGAATTGTGCTGCGCCTCCGTGCCGTTCGACACCGCGACCTGCAAAGCCTTCACGGTGATGAGATCTTTCTTGCCAAGGCTGCGCGCGATCTCCGGCGTCGTCACGATGGCGCAAGCGGAGCCGTCCGACACGCCGCAACAATCGTAAAGGCCGAGCGGTTCGGCGATCATCGGCGAATTGACGACCGTGTCGATCGTGATCTTGTTGCGCAGATGCGCCTTGGGATTCTTCGCGCCGTTGTCGTGACTCTTGACCGAAATATGCGCCATCGCCCGCTTCAGGTCTTGCGGCGCGGAGCCGTGCTTGGCGCGATAGGCGGCGGCGAGCTGCGCGAAATTGCCCGGCGCGGACGAGTTCGGCCAGGTCATGTTGTTGAGCGTGCCGCGGCCGCGCTGCGGCAGGCCGCCATAACCCGTATCCTTCAGCTTCTCGACGCCGAGCGCCAGCGCGATGTCGGCGGCGCCGGAGGCCACCGCATAGACTGCGCCGCGAAACGCCTCCGTGCCCGAAGCGCAATAATTTTCCACGCGCGTCACCGGGATATACGGCAGACGCAGCGCCATCGCCAGCGGCACGGCGGACTTGCCGACATGCTGCTCCTCGATGGCGGTGGCCAGCCAGGCCGCGTCGATTTGCTTCGTCTCGATGCCGGCGTCGGCGATCGCCTCGATATAGGCCTCGACCATCAGGTCTTCGGCGTTCATGTCCCAGCGCTCGCCGAATTTCGAGCAGCCCATTCCCAGAATGGCGACCTTGTCGCGAATGCCCTTCGCCATGATCAGCCCTCCTTCGCGACGCCGGCCATCGGCGCGGCTTTCCAGAAATAGCGGCGGAAGCCGCGCGCGGAATCGATATCCTTGATGCGGAACATCATGCGCATGTCGGCGCCGACTTGCAGATCCTTCTCGTCGACGTCGGTGAAATCCATCATCCAGCGGCCGCCGTCCTCGAACTGGATCATGCCGTAGCAGGCCGGCGGATCAGGCGAATAGGTCAGGCGGTCCGCGGTATAGGAATTGATACGGCCCTTCGTGTCGGCGAAAGAATGCGCATCCTGCGAGTCGATGGCGCCGCAATTGGGGCCGACGCAAATGCGTGTCCTGGGAAATTGCAGCGTGCCGCATTTGCGGCACTTGCCGCCGTTGAAACGCGTCACCGTCTCGTGATTGCGCCACATGGCGGAGAGCGGCGTCTGCTTATCCGTCTCCGAGCGCATGCCGCGCTCCATCTCGATCAGGCCGTTGAAGGCGAGGAAGCGCGAATATTGCGTCTCTTCCTTGCGCCGCGCCAGATAGCCGGACACGCCAAGCCCGCGCGTGCAGGACGTGATCCTGTCGGTGACTTCGAACAGCAGCGCGTCCGCGCCCTGACCGAAGCCGACGACGAGAATTCTGTCGCCGGGCTTCGCTGTCTCCAGCGCGGCCGCGAGCAGCAGCAGCGGATGCGCCACGCCGGAATCGCCAAGCCCCGCATAGAGCGGATCGGCGACAGCCGCCTCCGCCATCCCGGCGGCCTTCGCCACGGCCTGCGACACCTTTGAAAGCGTCGAGGCGAAACAGAACGTCGTCACCTCCTCCGGCTTCACATTCGCGGCGGCGAGGCAATCCCTGATGACCGGCGGCGCGACTTTCATATAGCCGGCGTCGCGAATCCAGCGCTCTTCCCACTGATAATCGAACGTATTGTCCATCGAGCGGTAGTGATCGACGAAATCGGCTGTGCGCGTTTTCGCCGCCAGAAGTCGCGCGACGACGTCGCCTTCGCCCACGAGCAGCGCGGCGGCCGCGTCGCCGCTCGTCAGTTCATGCGTCGAGGCGGCCTTTGTGCGGCGGTTCTCGGAGCCGACGACAAGCGTCCGCTGTCCCGAGCGCAAGGCGTCGATCAACGCGCTCGTGCCGGCCCGTTGCGTCGCGGCGACGTCGCTCGCGGCCGTTTCGTCCGACAGTTCCAGCGCATCGGCGACAATGCCGGCGTTGAGGCGGTCGAGAAACGGGAAGGTCGTCGAGGCGACGCGCAGCGCCCGCACGCCCGCGCGGTCAAAACCGGTCAGCGCGTCGCGCGCGGCCTCGACCGCCATGGTGACGGCGTCCTCGTCCCAATTGGCCATCGCGCGCTCGCCCTTGCCCTGAGACCTGAGCGCGGAGTTGAACCAGCCGTGCTGGTCGACGATCGCCTTGCGTTGCAGGCGCTTCCACGGGACATAGGCCCCGAATCCGAGAATGCCAACCGACATCTGCGTCGTCTCCTCAGACCGGATCCCACGAGAACACATCCGCCGAACGATCGAGCGGATAGAAGCTCTTCTTCAGGGCCGGCATACCGTGGCTCGCCAGCGATTCAACGGTCCACCCCTCCTCGCGATGCACGGAGCGGATCGGGCGCGACTGCGACATCAGGAAGATTTCGTTCATGCGCACGGCGAAAATCTGGCCGGTGACCTCTTTCGCGGCGTCCGACAGCAGGTAGACGGAGAGCGGCGCGATCTTTTCCGGACCCATCGCCTGCATCCGGGCCACGCGCGCCTTCTCGTCCTCCGTCTCGGTCGGAATGGTGCCGATCAGGCGGCTCCAGGCGAAGGGCGACACGCAGTTGGAGCGCACGTTGGCGCGCGCCATGTCGAGCGCGATCGACTTCGACAAACCGACAATGCCCATTTTGGCGGCGGAATAATTCGCCTGACCGAAATTGCCGACGAGACCAGATGTCGACGTGAAGTGAACGAACGAGCCACTCTTCTGCTCGTGGAAATAGCGCGCGGCGGCGTGGCTCATATAGAACGAGCCCATCAGGTGAACCTTCACCACCAGTTCGAAATCCACCACGCTCATGCGGTGGAAAATGCGATCACGCAGAATGCCGGCGTTGTTGACCACGCCGTCGATGCGCCCGAAGGCGTCGACCGCCGTCTTGACGATATTGGCGGCGGAAGCCGCCTCCGCGACGCTGTCGGCGTTGGCGACGGCGCGCCCGCCGGCCGCGCGGATCTCCTCAACCACCTGTTCGGCCGGCGAGGCGTTGCCGGAGCCCTCGCCATCGGCCGACCCGCCGAGATCGTTGACGACGACGGCCGCGCCCTGGCGGGCGGCGAGCAACGCGATTTCGCGGCCGATGCCGCGTCCGGCGCCGGTGACGACGACGACTTTGCCGTCGAGCATTTTGGTGTCAGCCATGAGCGAATTCCTCCATCGGCGGAGGAAACTGCCACAGCCGTCCGCGCGCGTCAAGGAAACGAAACTTCATTTCAACAAATGAAATGATCGACTGTTGTTTCACACTTCGAAATCTGCTTTCATTTTATCCGACAAGAAACGCGCGGAGGACGTCGCGGTGGCCATCGACTACGAAAAGCTCAAGAACCGGCATTTTCCCGATCTCGAACACGCCTATACGGCGCGCGATACGATGCTCTACGCGCTCGGCCTCGGCGCCGGCGCCGACCCGATGGACGCCGACGATCTGAAATTCGTCTACGAGGACGGGTTGCTCGCCCTGCCCTCGATGGCCGTCGTGCTCGGCTATCCCGGCTTCTGGCTGAAAGAGCCCGACACCGGCGTCGACTGGCGCAAGGTGCTGCATGGCGAGCAAGGCCTGACCGTGCACGCGCCGCTGCCGGCGGAGGGAACAGTCATCGGCAGATCGCGCGTCACCGAGATCATCGACAAGGGCGACAAGGGCGCCTTTCTGTATTCGACGCGTGATATTTTCGACAAGGCGAGCGGCAGAATGCTGGCGAGCGTCAGCGGCGTCACCGTGCTGCGCGGCGACGGCCATTTCGGCGGCCCGGCCGGCCCCGTCCCGCCGATTCACACGCTGCCCGAGCGCGCGCCCGACGCGGCGCTGGACATCGCCACGCTGCCGCAGGCGGCGCTGATCTACCGCCTGTCCGGCGATTACAATCCGCTGCACGCCGACCCGGAGGTCGCGCGCCACGCCGGCTTCCCGCGTCCGATCCTGCATGGGCTCTGCACCTACGGCGTCGCCGCGCGCGCCGTTCTGAAACTTGTGTGCGACAACGATCCGACGCGCCTGAAGCGGTTCGATCTGCGCTTCTCGTCGCCGGTCTATCCGGGCGAAACCATCCGCACGGAGATCTGGCGCGACGGGTCGCGCGTCTCCTTCCGCGCCCGCGTGGTCGAACGCGACATCGTCGTTCTGAACAACGGGCTGGCGGAAATCGCCTGAAAGCGAACCCGCCTCACATCAACCGGCCTGCCGCGAGCAGGCCGGCGAGGGTGAGGACGAAAGCGGTCGCCGCATAGCGCCCGTTCCATTGCAGCCCGACCTGCCGGGACGGCCGGCCGAGTTGCGCCGATGCCATGACCAGCGACGACATCGCCGGCCCGACCGAAATCACGCAGGTCCAGCCGGCCGCGAGCGCCATGACCACCGCCGTCTGCGACAGGCCGGGAACCTCGATGGAGGCGAACGACCCCGCGAGAATCGAGCAGGTGACGATCGGGTTCACGCCGATCATGCCGAGCGCCACGACCAGGGCGGCCAGCCCCGCCATGACGACGCCCGGAGAGAGCGCGGCCGCGATGAGCCAGGCCTGAATCGCCTCTCGCGGCGCCAGCGCCACCAGCACGACGCCCAGAAAGCCCGACGTCGAGAACACCGCGATCTCGTTTGCGTAGGAGCCGAAGCGTCGGACGCCGCGCTCCGTCAGAACGGCGAGCGCCGCGCGAATTGGCCCCGGCCGCCGCTCCAGGATCTCGATCATCGCCGCCCAGGCGAGCGCATAGGCCGGCACCAGGGCCAGCAGCAGCGCCTGAAACGACAGATCGGTCAGCAACTCCGCGACGAGACCGATCAGCGACAGGCCGACGACGTGACCGATGATGCGCGCCAACGCCATGCCGCCGCGCGGCTCCGCTGCGGGAGGAGACACCGCCGCGCCCGACGGCCGCGCCTCGAACCGATCAAACAGCCAGCCGAGCGCCATGAAGGCGATGGCGACGCTGACCCCATAGGGCGCGACATCGGCCCAGGCCAGACCGGGCATGGAGGCGATCAACAGATTCATCGCGACGCCCAACGGCGACCACAGCGCGATGCAGGAGAAGCCGCGCATGATCGCGACGACCATTCGCTTCTCGCGCAGCTCCTGAACCCAGCTCACGCCTCCGGCGGAGGCGAGCGTGTTCGCTTTCCTGACCATGTCGATCAGCAACGCCAGCCCGCCGATGTTGAACAGGATGCCGAAGAAATGGCCGCCCAGAGTCAACGCGACATAGCGGCGGCTCGGCGGCTGCGCGACGAGATAGCGGCCCGCCGCGGCGGTCGTCTGCGAGCGCGAGGCCGCCGCGCGCAACAGCGCCAGCACGGCGACGAAAGCCGGAAAATAGATGAAGCGGCCGGCGGCGCGCGACAGAATATCCCACCCGTCCGGCCGCATCGCCGCCACGACCGCCAGAACAGCGCAGACAATCAGCAGCACACGCGCCGCCGTGAGCAAGATGCGCCATTCGCGGGCGATATAAACGACGAGAAACGGCGCGCCGACGAGCGCCGCAAGGCGCAGGCCGAACAGATTGTCGGCGATCGCGCAGAGCGTGACGAGCGCCAGCAGCCACGAGGCGAGCGGCGTGCGCCCCGCCCCTTCGGCGTCCTGCGCTTGCGTGCTCATGAGCGTGCCGGCCGGCGCATCACGCCTCCCTGTCGGTGATGACGCGGCCGACGCCCGACGCCGTGGCGATCCGCGCGCCGGACGCGTCGAAGGCCTCACCCTGCATCATGAACATGCGCCGCCCGCCGCCGGTCTTGCGGGCGCGGGCGCGGATCACGCCTTCGCGCGCCGGCGCGATGAAATTCGTCGTCAGCGACACGACAACGACGCGGCCGTGAATCTCGCCGTTGACGAGCCGGCAGCCGACAGCCGAACACGTCGTGTCGAGCAATGTCATGATGACGCCGCCATGCGCCGTGCCGTTGCGGTTGAGGTGGCGCGCCTCCAGCGTCAGGCTCATTTCCACCTCGTCGTGCGACCACGCGGTGAAGCGCATGCCGAGATCGCCGGAGAAGCCGCCGATGCTCGGCAAGATCGGATTCGCCCTGGTCATGACCCCGTCCCGGAACGTCGTTTCGAACCTGCGGCGAAGTGTGGCGCCCGACTTGACAGGGGTCAATACCACGAAACATCGTTTCAACACACGAAACGGACTTGCCCATTCCCCATGCCGCTGCTAGTGTGGCGCGCGCTCGGTCAGGTCGCCCCGGAAGCCGCATAAGACGGCGCGGGAGCCAAAGAATCCGGGCGAAGGGGAGAACAGCGATGCTGACACGCCGTCAATTCGGATTGGGAACGCTCGGGGTCGCCGGCGCCTCCCTGGCCGCGCCTTTCACGCGTGACGCCTCCGCGCAGACGAAAACGGTGCGCGTCGGCATGATCCAGCCGATGAGCGGCTCTTACGCCGCCTATGCCCAGGAGGGTCAACCCGCCTTCCAGTATGTCATCGACAAGATCAACGCCGCCGGCGGCGTGAAAAGCATGGGCGGCGCGAAGATTGAAATTCTCCTCGCCGACGACACCAGCCAGCCCGCGCGAACCGCGGCGGAAGCACGCCGTCTGATCACGGAAGAAAAGGTGTCGCTGATCACCGGCACCATTCTCAGCGGCCAGATGCTTGCGTTGACGCCGGTCCTCGACGAACTGTCCATGCCCGCCCTGTCGATCTGGGCCGGCGGATCGCGCTCCGACTGGCTGTGGACCCTCGGCTTTTCCTATGATCGCGGCTACGCGCACTCCATGACCGAATGCGTCAAATGGCTGCGCGACGTGAAGGGCTACAAGCTCAAGACGGTCATGCCGGCCTATTCGAACTACGAGGCCGGGCAGCAGACCAACAAATTCCTCGTCGAGAAGCTCAAGGCCAACGGCTTCGAAATCGTCGGTGAGGCGCCGCTCGACACGAAGGCGCAGGATCAGACGACGGCGATGATCCGCATCCGCGGCCAGAAGCCCGATCTCGTCATGGGCCTCGTCACCCCGCGCGACGGACTGCTGATGCATCAGGCGCGCTTCAACCTGAACTATCACGACAGCCTCTTCGTCGGCGGCACCGGCGGCTACACCGACCTCTCGCTGTGGCGCGATCTCGGCGACGACATCGGCAAGAAGGTGCTCACGCGCAACCTCTTCGGCATGACCGGCTTCAGCCCGGCCATGAAGCTCGACTCCGTTCAGGCCATCGTCCGCGAACTGCGCGACGTGGCGAAGCTGCGCGACATCGGGCAGGCCGCCATCCAGGCGGCGCAGGCCGCGCGCATGATCCACCGCACGCTGGAGGTCGCCGGCTCGCCCGAACCCAAAGCGATCGCCGACGCGTTCCGCAAGGTCGAGATTCCCTTCGGCGACCCCGATCTCTATCTCGCCAAGCCGAAAGGCCTGAAATTCGCCGCCGACCGGATGCTCGAGGACGGCTCGGCGATGTTCATCCAGTGGAACGAGAAGAAAGAGCAGGAGGTCGTCTTCCCCGACCGGTTCGCCTCGGCCCAGCCGCGTCCGCGCGGCTGATCCGGAGATCGCGCTCATGGCTCTGCTCGAAGTCCGCGGCCTGACGAAACGGTTTGGCGGCCTTATCGCCGTCAACGATGTTTCCTTCGATGTCATGAAAGGCGAGATTCTCGGCATCATCGGCCCGAACGGCGCCGGCAAGACGACCCTGTTCTCGCTCATTTCCGGCTTTCAGAAGCCCGATCTCGGCTCCGTCGTCTACGAGGGGGAGGACATCACCGGCGCGGCGCCACACAAGCTGGTGCAGCGCGGCATGGTGCGATCTTTCCAGATCGTCCAGACCTTCGCCGACATGACCGTTCTCGATGTGGTGACGACCGCGGCCCTCGCGCGGCGCCCCCTTGTCGAGGCCATCGGCCATGCGGAGCATTGCATCGCCCGCGTCGGCCTCTCCGGCAAGGAGCTGGAGACGCCGGCCACCCTGTCGCTGCAGGACAAGAAGTTGCTCGAGGTCGCGAAGTGTATCGCGACCGACGCCACCTTCATCCTGCTTGACGAAGTCATGGCCGGTCTGACGCTGCCGGAGGCGGAGGCGCCGCTGAAGGTGATCCAGGATCTCAACGCCCAGGGCGTGACCGTGCTGATGGTCGAGCATGTCATGCCAATCATCATGCGGGCCGCGACGCGCATGGTTGTCATCAATTTCGGCGAGAAAATCGCCGAAGGCGCGCCGTCGGAGGTCGTCGAGGATCCGCGCGTCGTCGAAGCCTATTTCGGGGAGCACGGCGATGCTGCGCATTGAGGGCGTCGACGCCGTCTACGGCCCGGTCAAGGCGCTGTCGGACGCAAATCTGCAAATCGGCAAGGGCGAACTCGTCGGCCTTCTCGGCGCCAACAACGCCGGCAAGTCGACGTTGATGAACGTGCTGTCCGGCATCGTTCCCACCGCCGCCGGCCGCGTCTTCTTTGAGGACGAGGACATCACGAAGGCCTCGGCCAGGCGTCGCGTCGAGATGGGCATCGTGCAGGTGCCGGAAGGCCGCCTCGTCTTTCCGCAAATGAGCGTGCGCGAAAATCTGCTCATGGGCGGCATGAACGCGTCGGCCAGGCCCAAACGCGCCGAGGGCATCGCCCGCGTCTGCGAATTGTTTCCGCGTCTGGCCGAGCGTCTCGACCAGCACGCCGGCACCTTGTCGGGCGGCGAACAGCAGATGCTCGCGATCGGCCGCGGCCTTGTCGCCGGCGCGCGGCTGCTGATGCTGGACGAACCGTCGCTCGGCCTCTCGCCGCTGTTCGTCAAGTATATTTTCGAGATCATCGACAAGCTGCACAAGGACGGCCTGACCATCCTGCTGGTCGAGCAGAACCTCAATCTTACCCTGCGCTTCGCCAATCGCTGCTACGTGCTCGAACGCGGCCACATCGTCGTCGAGGGGACGGCGGATCAGGTTCGCGACGATCCGCGCACGCGCAGCGCCTATCTCGGCCTCTGAGGAGACGGCAATGGACGAACTTCTCCAGGCTCTGGCGCAAGGCCTTCTCATCGGCTCGACCTACGGGCTGCTGGCGCTCGGCATGGGCCTCATCTACAGCGTCAGCGGCATCGTCAATTTTTCGCACGGCGATTTCGTCTCGCTCGGCATGTATCTGTGCTTCGCGCTCTTCGGCGCGTTGGCGCTCGATCCCTATGTGTCGCTGGCGGTCACCCTGCCGGTCATGCTGATCGTCGGCGCCCTGATTTACAGATTTCTCATACAACCCGTCGCCGAGGCGCATGCGCTGATGGTCGTGCAATTGACGCTTGGCGTCGCGCTCGCCCTGCAGAACGGGATCCTCATGGTCTTCGGCGGGCAGCCGCATCGCGTGCCCTCGGTGGTCGAGGCCAAACTCGTCATGCTCGGCAATGTCGTGATGCGCATGCCCCATGTCGTGGCGTTTGTCGCATCGCTGGCGTTGGCGACGGCGCTGTTCGTCGTGCTGCGCTCCACCGATATCGGCCGCGCCATTCGCGCCGTGCACCAGAACGCCCGCGCCGCCGCGCTGATGGGCGTCGACGTCAACCGCGTCAAGGTGATGACCTTCGCGGTCGGCATCGGCCTGCTCGCCATCGCCGCCGCGCTGCTCGCGCCCGGCACGCCGCTGATGCCGAGCATGGGCCTGCGCTACACGGTCATCACGCTGCTGGCGCTGGTGCTCGGCGGCATGACCAATTTTCTCGGCATCATGGTCGCCGGCCTCGTCATCGGCGTCTCGGAGGCGCTCGGCATGATCTATTTGTCCGATACGCTCGGCATGATTCTGCCCTACGCGGTTTTCGTCCTGATCGTCCTGTTCCGGCCCGAGGGAATCCTCGGCCAGTCACGCTCCTGAGGAGAGCCGACCGATGAACCCCGAGTTCCATCGCATCCTGCGCTCGCCCGCCCTGTGGATTGGCCTTGTCGCCGTGGCGTCGCTGCCGTTTTTCCTGCCCAATTACTATCTGCACATCGCCACGCTGACGCTGGTCTATGTCGCGCTCGCCTCGGCGTGGAACATCGTCGGCGGCATCGCCGGCCAATTGTCGCTCGCGCATTCCCTGTTCGTGGGCGCGGGAGGGCTGCTGGCCTCCGCGCTGCTGCTGAAGCTCGGCGTCAATCTCTGGGTTGGCGCGCTCGTCGCCGCCGCCGTCTCCGCCGCGCTCGGCGCCGCCATCGCCTGGCTTGATTTCCGCTTTCGCCTTGGACACCTCACCTTCGCGCTGATCACGCTCGCCTTCGCCGAAATGGCCGAGATCATCGTCATCGGCTGGGAGTTCCTCGGAGGCGCGTCGGGCCTGTTCCTGCCCAAGGATACGGGGCAGTTCTCGCAAATGCAGTTTGGCGGCGTGCAGGGCTCATTCTGGATCATGCTGACTCTGGCCGCGGCGGCCATTCTCGCCAATCTCATCGTTCTCAACGCGCCGCTCGGCTATTATCTGCGTTCGATCCGCGACAACGAGAACGCGGCGCAGGCGATCGGCGTCGGCCTGCTCGGCAACAAGATCAAGGCCATGGTCATCTCCGGCGTGCTGACCTCGCTCGTCGGCACCGCCTATGCGCGCTACCTGACCTTCGCGGATCCCTATCTGCTCGCCTCTCCGGTGCTGACGATCGAGATCGTTCTCTTCGCCACGGTCGGCGGCCTCGGCCGCGCGTTCGGCCCGGCGTTGGGGGCGCTGTTGCTCGTTCCGCTTGGCGAAGTCCTGCGCGGCAAGCTCGGCGGCGTTCTGCCGGGTCTGCACTACTTCCTTTACGGCGCCACCGTGATCGCGGTGATCATGCTGACGCCGCGCGGATTGCTGCCGCTGATCCAGGATCTGTTCTCGGGCAAGCGCCGCGCGCCGTCCTCCGGCGCGCCGGCCAAATCGCACTGAAGAGGATGAGGCGGTCGACGCGGTCTATCGGCTGGAGGCCTGCGCCGACAACGCGCGCGCCAGTTCGTCGGCCGTTTCCTTCAGCGGGCCGATGAGCTTCTCCCGCGCCATTTGCGGCGACACGGCGCTTTGCAGCATCATGATGTTGATCGTGCCAAAAACGCGCCCATCCTGCATGATCGGCGCGCCCACCGCCCAGACGGACCCGCCGAATTCGCGTTTCGAATAATCGGGCGACATGGTCGCGTAGCCCTGCTGGCGAACCGCTTCCAGCAAGGTCTTCAGCTTGCGCGGATGGCGGGCAAGGTCGTTCCAGTCGCTCGGATTGGCCGCGAGCGTCGCGATGATCTGCTCGCGCTCCTCGTCGCCGCAGAAGGCGAGATAGGCGAGACCGAGCGATGTGGCGAGTATGGGCGCGCGAAAGCCTGTGCGCCGGTTCATCGACAACGGCCCTTCGTCGCGCGTCGAACGCACCAGGATCATCGCGTCGCGATCGAAAATCGCGAGATCGGACGGCCAGCCGATGCGCTTGCGGAATTCATTCATGATCGATTCCGCCGTGCGGCCAATCCACAAATGCCGATCGAAGCCCTGGCTCAGCACCAGGGTTCGTCCCGTCGGCGAATAGATCGCCTGATCGGGATCGCGCATCACATAGCCCTCGTGCTCCAGCGTCTCGAGCATGCGCACAATGGTCGCCTTGTCGAGGCCGGTCGCGGCGTGAATGGCGCGAATCGTCGCCTGCCGCTCCTGATTGACGACACGGAGAATTTCGAGGCCGCGCGTCAGCGCGATGACAGGCTTGAAGGACGGCATCGCCCTCTCCGTTGCGAGCGCGCGACAGCCCGCACTTCCGCGGCTCGCGCTTGACCCACTATGCATCAATGAACTAACATTTCAAACTCTGAAACGCCGTCGCTGACCCGCGATTTTCCTGAAGCCGCCTGGCGCACATCCCGGCTCCGGCCGGCGCGACTCCTGGATGAGCCCGCGCGCGCCGGCGAACGAAACAAAGCTGCCCCATGACCCAATCGCAACAACGTCATGCCCTCGACGGCGTCCGTGTTCTCGACCTCAGCCGCGTGCTGGCGGGGCCCTGGTCGGCGCAAATCCTCGGCGATCTCGGCGCCGACGTCGTCAAGGTCGAGGCCCCGGGCAAGGGCGACGACACGCGGCCATGGGGCCCGCCGTTCCTGCCAGCCATGCCGGGCGAGGAAGGCCTCGCCCGCGAAAGCGCCTATTATCTCTCGGCAAACCGCAACAAGCGCTCCATCGCCATCGACATGGGCCATCCGGAAGGCGCGGCGCTGATTCGCCGCCTCGCCGAAAAAGCCGATATCGTCGTCGAGAATTTCAAGGTCGGCGGATTGAGGAAATTCGGTCTCGACTATGAGTCGATCCGCGCGCTCAACCCGCGCGCCGTCTACTGCTCGATCACCGGCTTTGGCCAATACGGGCCCTACGCCGAACGCGGCGGTTATGATTTCGTCGCTCAGGCGATGGGCGGCATCATGAGCATCACCGGCGAGGTCGGCGGAACGCCGCTGAAGACCGGCGTCGCCATCTGCGATCTGTTCACCGGCATGTATGCGACGACCGCAATGCTCGCCGCCTTGCGCCATGCCGAACGCACCGGCGAGGGGCAATATATCGATTGCGCCCTGCTCGACACGCAAATCGCCATGCTCGCCAACCAGGGCTATTCCTGGCTCGTCGGCGGCGTCGTGGCGAAGCCAATGGGCAACGCCCACCCCACCGTCGTGCCCTACCGCACCTTCGCGGCGGCGGACGGCCCGCTCGTGGTCGCCGTCGGCAATGACGGGCAATATCGCAATCTCTGCCTCGCGCTCGATCGCGCCGACCTTGCCGACGACCCGCGCTTTGCCACGGCAACGACGCGCGTCATCAACCGCGAGCCGCTTGAAGCCGCCTTGCAGGCCGCCATCAGCGCGCGCCGCGTGCATGAACTGATCGACGCGCTGTCGGCGCGCGGCGTGCCGTGCGGGCCGATCAACACGATCGACCAGGTTTTCGCCGATCCGCAGATCGAGGCGCGCCACATCGTGCATCGTTTTCCACGCGCCGACGGCGTCGAAACGCCGACGGTCGCCTACCCGCCGAAAATGTCGGCGACGCCCGCCGACTATCGCCGCGCCCCGCCGCGCCTCAACGAACACCGCAGCGAAATTCTGCGCGACTGGCTGGATCTCGCGGCGGAGGAAGAAGCCCGCCTCGTCGCCGCCGGCGCCCTGAGTTGAACGGAGCCCGCATGAGCGCGAAGACGGATCGCTTCCATACGCAACATCAGGGCCTTACCGAGAACGACTTCACCCGCACGCGCTGGTGGTGGGTGCGCCATGCGCCGGTGCGCTCCAGCGGCGGCCGCATCTACGGCCAATCCGACATCGATTGCGACACCGGCGACGCCTTCGCCTATGACGCGCTGGCGCGCATCCTGCCGCGTGGCGCCGTCTGGCTGACCAGCCATCTGCAGCGCACCACGTTGACCGCCGCCGCCATCTGGCGCTCTCCGCATTGGGACGAGCCGTCTCGCGCGACGCAAATCCCCGCCTTCGCCGAGCAGGATCTCGGCGTCTGGCAGGGCATGGACCGCGCGAGCTTCATGAAAGGACGCGTCGCCCGGCCGGGATCCTACTGGTTCGGCCCGGCGGAGGAAAAGCCCGACGGCGGCGAGAGTTTCGTCGATCTGGTCGATCGTGTCCGTCCCGCCATTGTCGAGCAGACGCGCGCGCATGAAGGCCGCGATATCGTCGCCGTCGCGCATGGCGGCTCGATCCGCGCCGCCATCGCCGTGGCGCTCGGGCTCAGCCCGCAGGCCGTGCTGGCCTTCGGAATCGAGAATTGCGCATTGACGCGGCTCGATCATTACAAGGGCGCGAATGGCGAGGGTTGGCGCGTGGTGATGATCAACCACCAGCCCTGGAGCGCCGGCCACGGCTCGATCCATATGCAGCCGTCCGATCCCGAACGGACCCCGCCCGATGACGAAGCGGTGGGCGTGCAGGCGTAAGCGCGCTTCCCTCTCCCCGCTTGAGGCAGAGGGAACGCGCCACGCCGCGCCTACTTCCCCCTGAACTGCGCCGGGCGCTTCTCCAGAAACGCCCGCACGCCCTCGCCGAAATCCTCGGAGTCGCCGGCCTGCCGCTGCGCGCGGCATTCTGCGTCGAGCTGCTGCTCGTAGGAGTTTTCCTCGCTGTCCCAATAGAGGCGGCGGATCAGGTTGAGCGCCACGGTGGGCCCGGCCGCGAGTTCGCCGGCCAGCTTCATCGCCTGCGGCATCAGATCGGCGTCGTCATGGACGCGATTGACAAGGCCCCATTGCAGCGCCGTCTCCGCCGGCAGCTTCTCCCCGAGCAGCGACAGTTCCAGCGATCTCGCCCGACCGATGAGGCGCGGCAGCAGCCATGTCGAGCCGCAGTCCGGCACCAGACCGATGCGACGGAAGGCTTGCAGGAAATAGGACGAACGCGCGCACAGCACGAGATCGCCCATCAGCGCCAGGCTCATGCCCGCGCCCGCCGCCGGGCCATTGACCGCCGAGACGATCGGATAGGGCGCGTCGCGCAGCTTGCGCAGCATCGGATGGAACGCCGCCTCCAGCGCCTTGCCGGCGCCGCCCTTGCCCTTGATGGAGCCGCCCCGCCCCTGCAGATTGGCGCCGGTGCAGAACGCCTTGCCCTGCCCGGTCAGCACGAGGCAGCGCGCGCCGCCCTGCTCCTCGATGGCTTCCAGCGCGGCGACGACGCCGCCGATCATGTCGACGGAAATGGCGTTCATCACCTCGACATGATTGAGGGTCAGCACCGCCACCGCCCCCTGAATGTCGAGCGTGACGCGTTCGAACTGCTGCATGGCGTTTGTCCTTCTTGTTCCGCCGCGTCTTACAGCGAGCGCGCGATCAGTTCTTTCATGATTTCGTTGGCGCCGCCGTAGATGCGGTTGACGCGGGCGTTGGCGTACATGCGGGCGATCGGATATTCCATCATGTAGCCGTAGCCGCCGTGCAATTGCACGCATTCGTCGATGACCTTGTTGGCGGCGTCGGTCGTCCACCATTTCGCCATCGCCGCCGTCGGCAGATCGAGCGTCTTGTCGAGCGCCTTGACGACGCAATCGTCGACGAAGGTGCGGCCGATCTTCGCCATCGTCGCGCATTCGGCGAGTTTGAAGCGCGTGTTCTGCATCTCGTAGAGCGATTGCCCGAAGGCCTTGCGCTGTTTGGTGTAGGCGACCGTCTCATCGACCGCCCGCTCCATCGCCGCCACCGCGCCGATGGCGATCAGCATGCGCTCCTGCGGCAATTGCTGCATGAGATGGGCGAAGCCGCGCCCCTCGACGCCGCCGAGCAAATTCTCGACCGGCACGCGCACATCGTCGAAAAACAGCTCCGCCGTGTCCTGTCCCTTCTGGCCGATCTTTTCGAGAATGCGCCCGCGCTTGAAGCCCGGCAAATCCTTCGTTTCGACCATCACCAGCGAGATGCCGCGTCCCTTCTGCGCCGGATCGGTCTTGGCGACGACGCAGATCAGATCGGCGAGCCAGCCGTTGGTGATGAACGTCTTGGAGCCGTTGATCACATACTCGTCGCCCTTGCGGATCGCCGTCGTCCGCACGCCCTGCAGATCGGAGCCGGCGCCGGGCTCCGTCATGGCGATGGCGCCGACGATTTCGCCCGTCGCCATTCTCGGCAGCCAGCGCTGGCGCTGCTCTTCCGTGCCATAGGCGAGAATGTAATGGGCCATGATGCCCGAATGCACATTGTTGCCGAACGACGAGATCAGCCCACGCACCATCTCGAAGGTGATGACGGCCTCATGCGCGAAATTGCCGCCGCCGCCGCCGTATTCGGTCGGAATGGATGCGCAGAGCAGACCCATCTCGCCCGCCTTCCTCCAGTCCTCGCGGTCGATGTGCCCCTGTTTCCACCAGCGCTCTTCCTTCGGCGCGAATTCCTTGGCGAAGAATTTGCGCGTGGCGTCGCCCAGCGCTTCGAGTTCGTCATTCATCCAGGGCGATGTGTTGGCCATCGTCTTCTCGGCTCCAATGATGCGGGCTCAGCGCCCGCGCGTGGGAATTTTGTTGAAGGGCACGTCCTTGTCGACGCGGATGTCGGCCGGCAGGCCAAGCACGCGCTCCGCGATGATGTTGCGCAGCACCTCGTCGGTGCCGCCTTCGATGCGCGTCGCCGCCGAACGCATGAGCATGGCCTGGAACTGCGTGTCCTGCGCCAGCCGGTCCTCGCCCGCGAGCATGCCGGAGGGCCCTTGCAGGTCCAGCGCCAGCGCGGCGATGTCCTGCATCATCGCGCCGGCGACGAGCTTGCCGATGGAGTTCTCAGGCCCCGGCGTCTGCCCGCGCGACAAGGCCGAAATGGCGCGATAGCCGGTATATTTGAGGCCGCTGGCGCGCACGGCGTAATTCGCCAGTTTCGAACGCACAGCGCGATCGTCGATCGCCGGCCCCTCCGGCGTCTGCGCCTGCAGGCAGAAGTCGAACAATTCCTGAAAGCCCGTCGGCATGCCGGCGCCGATGGAGAGACGCTCGTTCATCAGAGTCGTCAGCGAGACGTTCCAGCCGTCGCCGACCGCGCCGAGGCGCTGGCTGTCGGGCACGCGCACATCGGTGAAATAGACTTCGTTGAAACTTGAATCGCCGTTGATCTGCCTGATCGGCCGCACCTCGACGCCGGGGCTCTTCATGCTCAGGAAGAACATGGTGAGACCCTTGTGCTTGGCCACGTTCGGATCGGTGCGGGTGATGAGAATCGCGTAGTCGGAATATTGGGCGTAGCTCGTCCAGATTTTCTGTCCGTTGATCACCCAGTCATCGCCGTCGCGCTCGGCGCGCGTGCGCAGACCCGCGAGATCGGAGCCGGCCGCCGGCTCCGAAAAGAGCTGGCACCAGATTTCCGCGCCGGACGCCATCGGCGGCAGGTGGCGACGCTTCTGCTCCTCTGTCGCGTAAGGCATCAGCGTCGGTCCGCACATGCCATGGCCGATGATGAAGGCCTGCGACAATTTGGAGAAAACGCCTTCCTCCTGCTGCCAGATGACGCGCTCGATCGGCGTCGCCCCACGTCCGCCATAGGCCTTCGGCCAGTGCAGGCAGGCCCAACCGGCCTCCTGCTTCTTCTTCTGCCACGCCTTCGAGGCGGCGATGACGTCGCGGCCGCCGAGACGCACCGAGCCGAAGGGCGATGTCTTGAGATCGTGCTCATATTCGCGCGGCGCGTTGGCGGCGAGCCAGGCGCGGGCTTCGGCGCGGAAGGCGGCTTCCTGCGGGGTGTCTTCGAAATTCATGGCGCCACTCCCTCAGGCCGCGTTCGTCGCGCGCATGCGCGTGATCAGCTTGTCTTCCCATTGCGACAGCGAGCCGAGCGAAAGCGCCAGGAGGTTCGCGCGCCGGTAATAGAGATGGCAGTCGAACTCCCAGGTGAAGCCCATGCCGCCATGCGTCTGGATGTTGTTCTTCGCGCAAAGCTGAAAGGCCTGCGTCGCCGACACGCGCGCCGTCGCCGCCGCGCGCGGCAATTCCGCCGCGCCGGTGGAGAGCGCCCAGGCGCCGTAATAGGCGTTGGAGCGCGCCAGCGTCGCGGCGACATACATGTCGGCCAGCATGTGCTTGATCGCCTGGAACGAGCCGATCGGCCGGCCGAAGGCCATGCGGTCAAGCGCGTAATCGCGCGCCATCTCCAGCGCGCGGTCCGCGCCGCCCACCTGTTCGAAAGCGGTCAGAACCGCCGCGCGGTCGAGCACATCCTGCAAAATGCGCCAGCCTTGCCCTTTCGGCCCCAGCGACTCGGCCGGCGTATTGACGAAATCTACTTTCGCATGGGCGCGCGTCGGATCGAGCGTCTCGACAATCGTCCGCGTCACGCCCTGCGCCGCGACATCGACGATGAACAACGAAATATCGTCCTCTCCGCCCGCCTTGCCCGTGCGCGCCGCGACAATGATGAAATCCGCGATGTCGCCGTCGGCGACCGGGTTTTTCGACCCGGCGATGCGCCCGCTCGCCGCCACCGTCTGAATGTTTTTTGGCGACGGGTTGCCCGGCCCTTCCGAAAAGGCGATCGTTCCGATCATCTCGCCCGAAGCGAGCTTCGGCAGATATTTCTGCTTCTGCTCCTCGCTGCCGGCGAGCATCAGAGCTTCAGCGGCGAGATAGATCGAGGACGAGAACGGCGCGGGCGCCAGCGCCCGGCCCAGTTCCTCGGCGATGACGCAAAGTTCGAGATGGCCCGCGCCCAGCCCGCCGAACTCTTCCGGAATCGCCACGCCCATGAAGCCGAGATCGGCGAGGCCTTTCCACAAGGCGCGATCGTAACGGTCCTTGCCGTCGAGGATGGCGCGCACGGCCTTCGGCGGGCACTTGTCCGTCAGGAAGCGGCGCGCCTGATCGCGCAACGCCAATTGTTCTTCGGAAAATTCGAAATTCATGCGTCCCCGTCCTTATTTTGCCTGTTGACGGCCGCGAGCGAAAATCGCCGCGTTGCGCTCTTTCATCGCATCGCCGCGCACCTGCGAATTGGCGGCGCGCGAGGCGGCGCGCTCGTGCTTCATTCCCTCGGCGAAACTCATGCCGAACCCTTCGTCGATGACGCGCTTCATCGCCGGAAGCATATGCGGCAACACGCCGAGCATATCGCCGGCGAGCGCCCGCGCTTGCGCCAACAGGTCATCCGCCGCGACGACGCGATTGACGAGCCCCCAGTCGCAAGCCAGCCGCGCAGGGAGATAATTGCCGGTCAACGACAGCTCCTTGGCGCGAGAGATCCCGATGGCGCGCGGCAGACGCTGCGACAGCCCCCAGCCCGGCATGACGCCGACGCGCGCATGCGTGTCGGCGAAGCGGGCGCTTTCAGAAGCCAGCAGCACGTCGCAGGCCAGCGCGATTTCGAACCCGCCCGTCACCGCCGCGCCATTGATGGCGCCGATGATCGGCCCTGTGAACGCCGCCATGGCTGCCGCCGGATCGGAGGCGACAGGGCCGCTGACGGCCCCGGAGCTTTCCGCCAATTCCTTGAGGTCGAGGCCGGCGCAAAACGCCTTGCCCGCGCCGGTCAGGATGACGACGCGCACCTGCGGATCGGCCTCCAGCGCGACGAAGGCGTCGGCGATGGCCTGCCGCAATGCGCGCGACAGCGCATTCGCCGCCTGCGGGCGATTGAGCGTCACGACGGCATAGCCCGACGGATCTTTTTCGATGAGCAGCACGGGCTCCGTCATCGCCCCTCCCCTTATGTTCTTGCCGCGTCTTGTCGCGCGCGGATTGATTGTTTCATTGTCTGAAACACCCCTTCAAAGCTAGACTTGGCCTGAGGGAAATGCAAGCATTCAACGACAAGGCGCGCGCCGCCACAAGAACGACGCGCCGCTCAAGCGGGGAGCCCATGAATCTCTTTGATCTTTCCGGCCGCGTCGCGGTCGTCACCGGCGGCAACGGCGGCATCGGGCTTGGCATGGCGAAGGCGATGGCCGAGGCCGGCTGCGCGATTTCGATCTGGGCGCGCAACGCCGACAAGAACCGCGCCGCCGAGGAAGCCATCGCCAGGGCCGGCGGCAAGGTCGACTCGCTGATCGTCGATGTGGCCGACCCCGATTCGACCAAAGCCGCCTGCGCCGCCACGCTGAAGAAGCACGGCCGCATTGACGGCTGCTTCGCCAACGCCGGCGTCGGCGGCGGCGGCCGCCGCGCTTTCATCGACCGCACGGAAGAGGAATGGCGGCAGATGTTTTCCGTCAATCTCGACGGCGTCTTCCACGCCTTCCAGCCGATCGCGCGGCATATGATCGAGCGCGCCGAGGCCGGCGACAAGTTCGGCCGTCTCGTCGCGACGTCGAGCCTCGCCTCGATGTCCGGCACCGCGCGCAACGAGCATTACGGCGCGACCAAGGGCGCGATCAACGCGCTGATCCGCGCGCTCGCCGTCGAACATGCGCGCTATGGAATCACCGCCAACGCCATCCTGCCGGGTTGGATCAGGAGCGAAATGACGGAGGGGCTGTTTGCCTACGACAAATTCGTCGCCAACGTCATGCCGCGCATTCCGATGCGCCGCTTCGGCGAGCCGGAGGATTTCGGCGGAATCGCCGTCTACCTGATGAGCAAGGCCTCGTCCTACCATACCGGCGACACGCTGCTCATCGACGGCGCCTACGCGATTTTCTGAAAGAGGCGGAGATGTTCACAAAAGACCTGATGCGCGGCCAGCGCATTCTCATCACGGGCGGCGGCACGGGCCTCGGCAAGGGCATGGCCGAGCGCTTTCTCGAACTCGGCGCCGAAATCTTCATCTGCGGCCGCCGCAAGGGCGTCTGCGACGAGACCGCCGCCGAACTCATGGCCAGGCATGGCGGCAAGGTGACGGCCTATGGCGTCGATATTCGCGATTCGGCGGGCGTCGACGCGATGATCGAGGATATTTTCAAATCCGGTCCGCTCACCGGCCTCGTCAACAATGCGGCCGGCAATTTCATCTCGCGCACGCAGGATCTGTCGCCGCGCGGCTTCGACGCCATCGCCAATATCGTCATGCACGGCACGTTCTATGTGACGCATGCGGTGGGACGGCGCTGGATCGCCGGCGGTCACAGGGGCAGCGTGCTCTCCATCGTCGTGTCCTGGGTGTTCAACGGCGGCCCGTTCGTCGTGCCCTCCACCATGAGCAAATCCGCCATCCATGGCATGACCATGTCCCTGGCGACGGAATGGGGCCCCTATGGCATTCGTCTCAACGCCATCGCGCCAGGCGAAATTCCGACCGAGGGCATGAGCAAACGGCTCAATCCCGGCGAAAAGCCCGGTCAGAAAGCCGAGCGGATGAACCCGATGGGCCGCACCGGAACCATGGAGGAATTGCAGAATTTCGCGACCTTCCTGATGGCGCCGGGCTGCGAATGGCTGACGGGCCAGACCATCACCATGGACGGCGGCGGCTCGCTCGCCACCGGCGGCAATTTCTATGCGCTGCGCGAATGGGACGACGCCAGATGGCAAGCGGCGCGCGACGCCATCAAGGCGCAGAACGAGAAGGACAAGGCGCAGCGGGGATGAGACGCGCCTTGCGCTCACTCCCAAAGCTTTCCCCTCACCCTGAGGAGCCGGCGCGAGCCGGCGTCTCGAAGGGCGGGCCGGCAGGCGCCTGGCGCTCCATGCTTCGAGACGGCCGCTTCGCGGCCTCCTCAGCATGAGGGCGTGGTTTGCGAAAACATCAGCCGCAGGATCAGCACCCATGACCGATCGCATCACCACCACCATCGACGCCGGCGTCGCCGACGTGCGGCTCGTGCGCGCCGACAAGATGAACGCGCTCGACCCGGCCATGTTCGACGCGCTCATCGCCACGGCCGACCGGCTGAAGACGGAAAAGGGCTTGCGCGCCGTCGTCGTCTCGGGCGAGGGCCGCGCCTTCTGCGCCGGCCTCGACATGGCGAGCTTCCAGAGCATCGGCGCGGCCGGCGACATCACGCAGCGCACGCATGGTCTTTCCAACCGCTGGCAATATGCGGTCCACGCCTGGCGCGAAATTCCGGTTCCGGTCATCGCCGCCGTGCATGGCGTCGCCTTCGGCGGCGGCTTCCAGCTCGCGCTTGGCGCCGACATCCGCTATGTCGCGCCGGACACGAAAATGTCGGTCATGGAAATCAAATGGGGCCTCGTGCCCGATATGGCCGGCATGGCGCTGATGCGAGGCCTTTGCCGCGACGACATCGCGCGCGAATTGACCTACACCGGCCGCGTCTTCTCGGGCGAAGACGCGATGCAATATGGCTTCGCGACGCGCCTTGAAGCCGATCCGCGCGCGGCGGCTTTGGCGACGGCGCGCGAAATCGCCGGCAAGAGTCCGCACGCCATCCGCGCCGCCAAACGCCTGTTTGATTTGACGCAGGACGGAACGGCGGCCCAATTGCTGCTGGCCGAGTCCGTCGAGCAGGACAAGCTCTTGCGCTCGCCCAACCAGATGGAGGCCGTGATGTCGAACATGCAGAAGCGCGCCGCCAACTACAGGGATGTGGAATGACCAACGCCGTCGAGTCTTTCGAAGCCGCGATGCAGGCCGCCAATGCGCCTCCCGGCTGGAGCGTCATGCCGTTCCATTTCGGCTTTGTCGGCGTCAACGGCCCGCTCTATGTCAAACGCGACGAAACCGATCTGCTCGTTGGTTTTCGCGTTGAAGAGCGCCATTGCAATCCGATGAAGACGGCGCATGGCGGCATGATGTCGCTCTTCGCCGACATGTTGATGCCGATCGCCGCGCGGTTTCAGGCCGAGGGCATGGCCGACAAATTCCTGCCGACCATTCATCTCGGCATTGATTTTCTCGGAACCGCGCCGCTGGGCGCCTGGGTGGAGGGGCGCACGCGCGTCGGCAAGGTCACGCGCAAAATGGTCTTCGCCGATTGTTTCGCCACCGCCGACGGCGAGCCATGCCTGCGCGCCAATGGCGTGTTCAAAATCGGCCCGGCCGTGGCGCCGCTCAAATTCGTCTTCGACGAATGATCATGGGGCTTTCGTCTCGGCCAGCGTCCGCCGCGCGATCTTGAGCGCATGGTTCGCGGCGGGCACGCCGGCGTAGACCGCAACATGCATCATCAGTTCGAGGATGTCGTCGGCGCTGGCGCCCGTGTTGCGCGTGGCGCGCACATGCAGCGCCAGCTCCTCGTCGCGTCCCAGCGCGGCGAGAATGGAAATAGTGATGATCGAGCGCGTGCGCTTGTCGAAATGCGGCCGCGCCCACACAGAGCCCCACGCGCCCTCGGTGACGAAACGCTGGAACGGCGCGTCCGCGCCATCGGCCGCGGCGAGCGCCTTGTCGACATAGGCGTCGCCCAGCACCGCGCGGCGCGTTTTCAGGCCGGTTTCGAAACGCTCGTCGGACATGTGCGGGCTCCGTTGAAAAACCTTCTCCCATGGGAGAAGAACTTACGCCGCCGTTTCGCGCTCCCGATACAGCGCCTCAATCTCGTTCGCGAATTTTGACGTGATCGAGGCGCGGCGCACTTTCATCGTCGCCGTGACCTCGCCGTCGTCGTGGTCGAGTTCCTTGGTCAGTAGCGTGAACTTCTTCACCTGCTCCACCGGCGCGAGGCCTTCATTCGCCTCTCGCACCTCTTCGTCGATCAGCTTCACCACGGCGGGATTTTCAGCGAGCGACCGGAAGGTGGTGAAGGCGAGGCCCTTCTGCTCCGCCCATTTCGCCGCGTTCTCGTAATCGATCTGAATCAGCGCCGTCACATATTTGCGCCCGTCGCCGATGACGATGCATTCCTTGATATAGGGGCTCGCCTTGACCGCGTTCTCGATCTCCGACGGCGACAGATTCTTGCCGCCCGAGGTGATGATCACGTCTTTCTTGCGGTCGATGATGCGCACCTGGCCTTCGCGCATCACGCCGACGTCGCCAGTGTGCAGCCAGCCGTCGATCACCGTTTGCGCAGTCAGCTCCGGCGCCTTGTAATAGCCGGCGAAGACCATGCCGCCGCGAATGAGAATTTCGCCGTCCTCGGCGATTTTCACATCGGCACCGGGATTGACCTCGCCCACCGTGCCGAGAATGACGTTGGTTTGCGGATGACCGGTGACGCCGCCCGCCGATTCCGTCTGTCCGTAAATCTCGATCAGCGGCACGCCCATCGTGCGGAAGAAGGTGAAGACTTTCGGCGGAATCGGCGCGGCGCCCGTCGCGCAGACATTGCAGCGCCGCACGCCTGCGAAATTCTGCAAGGCGCGAAAGACCAGCCAATACCAGAACTGATAGGTCGCCTTCTCGGCAACCGTTCGCGGCCCTGTCAACGCGAACGGCTCGCAGGCGGCAAACGCCTTCTTCACCAGCCAGCGATTGAAGGCCGTCGTCTCCAGCGTCTTGATGTGGATCGCCGAATGCAGCTTCTCCCAGATGCGCGGCACGCCAAGGAACAGCGTCGGCGCCACCTCGCGCAAATCCTCCTGCACCGTGCGCAGGGACTCGCCGAAATTCACCATCATGCCGATATGCAGCGGCGCGAAGGTCGTCAGCGCCTGTTCGGCCACATGGCACAGCGGCAGATAGGACAGGGTGGTCGAGCCGGCGGTCAGATTCAGCCGATGGATCGCGCCCGGCACGACGGCGGCAATATTGCCGTAGGAGATCATCGCCCCCTTCGGCTTTCCCGTCGAGCCCGACGTGTAGATGACGATGGCGATGTCGTCGAGCGTCTGCGCGTCGACGACGGAATCGACATGGCCCGGCTCTTTCGCTTCGGCCTCGGCGCCCATCGCTTCGAGCTGATCGAAGGTGATGGCCCTGTCGCGGTCATAGGAGGCGAAGCCCTTGGTCTCCATCACCACGATCTTGCGGACCCTGGGCAATTCGTCCCAGGTCTCGAGCACCTTGTCGGCCTGCTCCTGGTCCTCGCAGAACACGATGTCGCAATCGCCATGTTCGAGCACATAGGCGACCTCATTCGCCGGGCTCGTCGGATAGACGCCCACCGTCACGGCGCCGATGGCGCCGGCGCCCATCTGCGCCAGCACCCATTCGATGCGGTTCTCGGACAGAACGCCGATATGGCCGCCCTTCCGCACGCCGAGCGCCCGCAGGCCCATGCCGATGCGCCGGGCGCGCGTCCAGTAGTCGGCCCAGGTGGTCGGGCTCCAGATGCCGAAGCGCTTCTGGCGTATGGCGACGCCCCCGGGCGTGGCGCGCGCGTGATCGCGCAGGGCCTGCGGCAGCGTCCTGGTCGGAACGGAAAGGTTTTTCATGGCTGACCTCAACTGAGCCAGCGCTTGCGGCGCTTGTAATGTTTCACGTCGCGGAAGCTCTTGACGCCGCCTTCCGCCTCGCCGCCGCCGACGCCAAGATAGAATTCGCGCACGTCGCGATCGAGCGCCAGCTTCTCCACGGGCCCGTCGATGACGATCTTGCCGGCTTCCATGATGTAGCCGTAATCGGCCACCGCCATCGCCACCGCGGCGTTCTGCTCGACCAGCAGGATCGAAACGCCCTCGTCGGCGTTGATGCGGGCGATGATGCCGAAAATCTCCTCGACCAGAATCGGCGAGAGGCCCAGCGACGGCTCGTCCATCACGATCAGCTTCGGTTGCGCGATCAGCGCCCGGCCGATGGCCAGCATCTGCTGCTCGCCGCCGGAGAGATAGCCGGCGAGGCCCTTGCGGCGTTCCGCCAGACGCGGAAAGAACGCGAACACCTTGTCGAAATCGGGCTTCGCGCCGCCGCGCCCTTCGAGCGCATAGGTCGCCGAAATCAGATTCTCGTCGACAGTCAGATCAGGAAAGATGCGTCGGCCTTCCATCACATGAAAAAGGCCGCCGCGCACCAGCGCGTGCGGCGGCCTGTGCAGCACGTCCTGCCCGTCAAAGACGATATGGCCGCCGGTCACCGCGCCGCGCTCAAGCCCGAGCATATTGGTGACCGCCTTCAGCGTGGTCGATTTGCCCGCGCCGTTGGAGCCGAGCAGCGCGACGATCTGCCCGCGCGGCACCGCGAGCGAAAGGCCGCGCAGCACCTGCACCGTATGATTGTAGACGACCTCGATATTGTTGACTTCGAGGATCGGCTTGTCCGGAGCGGGATGCGGCGCGGCGTTCATGCGCTTAGCCTTCCGCCTTCAGCCAGCCCGACACGGGCTCCATCTTGCCGGCCTTGAAATTGGCCTTGTAGATGCGGCCGAGATTGGTCGAGTTTCCGGGCATATCAACCGGCGCGCCGATGACGCCGCCCGTGTCCAGACCCTTGATCGTGTTCATCGCGGCCTTGATGTTCGCGCCCGTCAGCTCCTTGCCGGCGGCCAGCGCCCGCTTCATGCCCTCCACCGCCAGCATGATGTTGGTGATCGGCTGGAAGTAGGAGTTGGTGCGGTATTTCGTGTTGACCTTGCGGACATAGTCCATCACCGGACCCTTGGCCGTCTCGTCGTTGAAATAATTATAGGCGTTGACGCCGAGATAGCCGTCCGCCACCTCGCCCATCTTCTGCACGATGCCGACGTCGGAGGAATAGAAGGTGCCCATGAACTGCGTTTCGATGCGCGCCTCTTTCATCTGCTTCATGAATTCGGGAATCGGCGCCATCACATAGCCGTGGAAGATGGTGAACTCCGGCTTGGCGCGGCGCAGCTTCAGCACCTCCGCCGACACGTCGAACGAGCCCGGCGGCGTCACGATTTTCTCGACCTGTTCGAGTCCGAGTTTTTTGGCCAGCGCCTCGGATTTGGCGATCGGGTCGCGGCCGAATTCCGTGTCCGAATGCACGAAGGCGATGCGCGCGCCCTTCTTCGTCGCGGCGATATGCTGCAGCAGCATAGCCACCTGCTGCGAATAATCCGGGCCCGGCATGAACTGCAGCGGGAACTTCGCCGGATCATTGATTTCGGTCGAGAACGATGCGCCGGCGAGCAGGATGCCGCGGCGGTTGACTTCTTCGTTGATCGTCTTCTGGAAGCCGGTGGAATCGGCCAGATACAGCGAGATCTTGTGCTGGCTGACCAGGCGGTTGAACACCGACACCGCCTGGGGCACCTGATAGCCGGTGTCCTCGGTGATCAGGCGGATCTTGCGTCCGCCGACGCCGCCGTTATCGTTGAGATATTGCACATAGTGCTGCGCGCCTTCCGAACCCTCGATGCCGGCGAAAGCGAAGACGCCGGTCATCGGCGAGCCGTTGGCGATGACGATCTCGCTCGCCTCCTGCGCCGCCAGGCCGCGCACCCACGGCGCGGGCAAGGCGGATACGGCGGCGCCGGCCGCCGCGCTGCGGAGAATCGTCCTGCGATCGATCAGCTTGCTCATGGGTTAACTCCTCCCTTGTCTCTTGCTCAGGTCCGGAACGGCCAGAGCGCGAATCTGTGCCGGATACGCCGCCACGTCTCGTTGAGGCCGAGCGGCTCGAAAATCAGAAAACCGACGATCAGCGCGCCAAAGACGATGGTGCGCACCGGCGAAAGAACCTGCACGACGCCCGGATAATAGGGCTCCAGCGTGGCGACGCCGAGCTTGAGCAGTTCCGGGACCAGCGTCATGAACACGGCGCCGAAAATCGCGCCGCGCACCGAGCCGAGCCCGCCGACGATGATCGCCGCAACGAAGAAGATCGAGTCGATCAGCCGGAAGCTCTCGGGCGTCACGACGCGGAACAGATAGACCCAGACTGCGCCCGCGACGCCGGCGTAGAACGACGCGAGCGCGAAGCTCATCAGCTTGTAGCGGAACAGCGAAATGCCGAGCACCTCCGCCGAGATGTCGCGGTCGCGGATGGCGATGAACGCGCGGCCGATGCGCGTGCGGAACAGATTGGTCGCGCACCAGACGGAGAGAACGGCCAGCGGCGCCGCCAACCAGTAGAGATGCGCGCTGGTGACCAGCCTGAAGCCGAAAATCTGCGCGGGCTCGACATTCAGCCCGCCGGCGCCGCCGGTGACGCTCGCCCAGTTGAAGAAGATGAAATGCAGGATGAACGAGGCGGCGATCGTCGTCAGCGCCAGATAGAGGCCCTTCACGCGCAGCGAGGGAATCCCGAACACCGCGCCGACCGCGGCCGCGATGAACCCGGCGAAGGGAATCGTCAGCCAGAACGGGGCGCCCTTCGCCGCGAGCCAGGCCGCCGCATAGGCGCCCACGCCCATGAAGGCGGCATGGCCGAGACTGACCTGACCGGTGAAGCCGGTCAGCACCATCAGCCCCGCTGCGGCGATGATGTTGATGGCGACGAGACAGGCGATCAGAACCCAATAGTCGCCGGCGAAAAGGGGAAACGCCGCCAGCATCGCGAACAACGCCCACACCCACGCGCGCTGCACGCCCGTCGTGAAGATCGCCTCATCGGCTGCGTAGGATGGTTTGGCCGAGCCGATATGCATCGCTCAGAGCCTCTCGATGTCATGCGTGCCAAAAAGCCCGTAGGGCTTGATCAGCAGCATCGCCAGCAGCACGACGAAGGTCGCGAGCTGCTTGTATTCGGCGCCGAGCGTCATGCTGGCCATGGCCTCGAGCCAGCCGACGAGGAGGCCGCCGACAAGCGCGCCGAGAATGGAATCGAGCCCGCCGACGATCACGACGACGAGCACCGAAAGGCCGATCGCGCCCATCGCCGAGGAAATGCCGGCGATGGAGCCGACGAGGATGCCGGCGCCCGCCGCGGTCAGCGCGCCGAGAATCCAGGCGAAGGAAAACACGCCGGGGACATTGATGCCGACCGAATAGGCCGCCTGACTGTCGGCCGCCGTCGCGCGCAGCGCCACGCCGCCGCGCCAGTAGCGGAAGACGACGATGATCGCCGTCACCGTCAGCGCCGCGATAATGAACCCCCAACCGTTCTTGGACGGCAGGAACGCCTCGCCGAAACCGGTGGGGATGAAGAAAGGCGCTTTCGGCAGGAATTCCGGCAGGCTCTGCGGATCAGCCGTCCAGATGATCTCGACCACGCCGATGATGACGCTCGACAGACCGATCGTCACCATGAAGACGGAAATCGCGCTTTCGCCGATCAGCCGGCGAAAAACGACGCGTTCGGCCAGACCTCCGACCAGCGCCGTCACGACCAGCGCGGCGGCGATGGCCGCCCAGGTCGGCATGGTCGCCCTGGCCGCGAGTCCGAAGAACACATAGGCGCCGATCATCATGAATTCGCCGATGGCGAAATTGATGACGCGCGTCGCCTTGTAGACCAGCACGAAGCCGATGCCGGTGAGCGCATAAATGGCGCCGACGGAAAGACCCGACAGCGAGAACTCGATGAAATCGAGAATATTCATGCGGCGCCCGCCTCGCTTTGCGCGCGCGGCCGCTTGCGCAGCGCGCTGTAATCGCCCGAGCCGAAATAGGCGCGTTCGACATCCTCGTTATGCTGCACGTCGCCCGGCAAGCCCGAGGCGATAACCTGACCGAAATTCAACACGACGACATGGTCGGAAATGTCCATCACCAGCCGCATGTCGTGCTCGACCATCAGGATCGTCACGCCCCATTCCTCGCGCACATCGAGGATGAAGCGGGCCATGTCCTCCGTCTCCTCGCGATTCATGCCGGCGACGGGTTCGTCGAGCATCAGCAGCTTCGGCTGCATCGCGAGCGCGCGGGCCAACTCCACGCGCTTCTGCAAGCCGTAGGGCAAGGCCGCGACGGGCGCATGACGGATATGGTCGATCTCGAGAAAATCGATGATCTTCTCTTCGACCTCGGCGCGAAGCTGCATCTCCTCGCGCTTCGGCCGACCGTAGTAGAACAGGGCGTCGACAATCCCGGTCTTCATATGCGTATGACGGCCGAGCTTGATGTTGTCGAGGACGCTCATGCCGCGAAACAGCGCGATGTTCTGGAACGTGCGCGCGAGGCCCAGCGCCGCGCGATTCGGCGTCGGCACATGCGTGATGTCCGCGCCCTGATAGACGATGCGGCCCTGCTGGGGCCGGTAGAACCCGGAGATCGAATTGAACAGCGAGGTCTTGCCGGCGCCATTGGGGCCAACCAGCGAGGTGATGGAATCCGTCGCGACGGTCAGCGATACGTCACGCAACGCCTTCACGCCGCCAAACGACAGCGCAACGTTCTCAACGCTCAGGATCGGGGCGGTCGCCGCCTCCTGCATGAATGCTCCTCCCCTCGCGTCTGCGCTCTTCGAACGGCGCATTGTCGCGGAATTTGAATGTGACAACGCGGCTTCTTACGACCGCGTTTGCCAGGTCGAGCTTACCCTGTCGAACGTCGCAGGCAAGCCCGCGCGTTCTATCCGGACCTTCTTGTCGCTTTCTCCGCGAGGTTTTCCGGATTCGCGCCCCTGGCGGCCTGAGCCGATGAGGCGTTCTGTCTTCAGCGTGAAAAATCTATCGATCGATCGGTAAAAGTCAACAGTCTCGCGAAGCGCCGTTTCATTTTTCTGCAAAGGCGCCGCGGCGTCTTGGCCTCGGCGTCCGACCGGCGCATGATGGCGCGGACAATCCGCCAGAGGCGCGATCATTGATGCAGAACGCAGAACAGAACGCCAAAGCCGTCGCTGTTGAATTCGACGTCCCGCGACTCGATTCCTTCCTGCGACGCGAGGTCGCGGGGCTCGCCGGTCCTGTGCGGATCGAACGGATCGCCGGCGGACAATCGAACCCGACCTTTTTCGTCACCTACGACAACCGCCGCCTGGTCCTGCGCAAGAAGCCCCCGGGGGAATTGCTGCCTGGCGCCCATGCGGTGGAGCGCGAGGCGCGAATCATGAGCGCGCTGGCGGGCTCGCGCGCGCCGGTCCCGCCCGTCGTGCTGTTCCACGCCGACGATGATGTCGTCGGCACGCCCTTCTTTGTCATGGAGCGCGTCGAGGGGCGCGTCTTTCACGATACGACCCTGCCCGGCGTCGCCCCGGCGCGACGCCGCGATATGTATTTCGCCATGGCCGAGACTCTCGCCGCCCTGCACGATGTCGATTGGGCCGGAGCGGGCCTTGCCGATTACGGCCGCGCCGGCGATTATTTCGCGCGCCAGATCGCGCGCTGGTCAAAACAGTTCCGCGCCGCGCAATGGCGCGAGATTCCCGATCTCGACCGTCTCATCGACTGGCTGCCGAAGAACATTCCCGCTTCCGACGAAACGACGATCTGCCATGGCGATTTCCGCATCGGCAATCTGATGTTTCATCCCACCGAGCCGCGCGTCGTCGCCATTCTCGATTGGGAATTGTCGACGCTCGGCCATCCGCTTGCCGATCTCTCCTACAGCGCGCTCGCCTGGCGCACGCGTCCGGAGGAATTCGGCGGCCTGATGGGAGCCGATCTCGCCGCGCTCGGCGTCCCGCGCGAGGAGGACTATCTGGCGCATTATTACGCAGCGCGCCGCACGCCCGCGCCGAGCCGCGCCGAGCCTTTCCACTTCATTTTCTCGTTGTTCCGCTTCGCCGTCATTCTCGAAGGCATCGCGGTGCGGGCCCGCGCCGGCAACGCCGCCGCCGGAAACGCAAAAGCGGTGGGCGACATGTCTCTCGTCTTCGCGCGCCGCGCGGTCGAGACCATCGAAGCGGCCAACGTGTAAAGGCGAGGATGATGGACTTCAGCTATTCCGACCGCGCCCGGCAGATGATGTCCGCGCTCGACGTGTTCATGCGCCGCGACATTCTGCCGGCCAACGCCGAATGGCATCGCGGCGCGGCGACCGGCGTCTTCCCCCTGGCGCTGGTCGAGCGGCTCAAACGCCGCGCGCAATCGGAGGGCCTCTGGAATCTGTTTCTGCCGAGCCTTGACGACGACGAGCCCGGCACGCGCCTCTCCAATCTCGATTACGCGCCGCTCGCCGAAATCATGGGCCGCGCGCCCTGGTCGGCGGAGGTTTTCAATTGCTCCGCGCCCGACAGCGGCAATATGGAATTGTTGAAGCTGTTCGCCACGCCGGCGCAACGCGCGCAATGGCTTGATCCTCTGCTTTATGGCGAGATCAGATCCTGCGTCGCCATTTCCGAGCCAGACGTCGCCTCCTCCGATCCGACCAATCTGCAAACGACGATCCGTCGCGACGGCGACGACTACGTCGTCAACGGCCGCAAATGGTTCATCACCGGCGCGCAGCATCCCCGGTGCAAATTCGTCATCGTCATGGGCCTGTCGGACGTCAGCCCCGAGGCCAATCCGCACGCCCGCCACTCCATGCTCATCGCGCCGATGGACGCGCCCGGCCTGCGCGTGGTCCGCAATATTCCGGTCATGGGCCACAAGGCCATCGACGGCCATTGCGAACTGGTGTTCCGCGACGTGCGCGTCTCGAAGGACAATCTGATCGGCGAGGAAGGCGAGGGCTTCGCGCTGGCGCAGGCGCGGCTGGGGCCCGGCCGCATCCATCATTGCATGCGCACCATCGGGCAATGCGAACTGGCGCTGGAGCTGATGTGCGAGCGCGCCCAGGAGCGCAAGACCTTCGGCAAGATGATCGGCGACAATTCCAACATTCAGGACTGGATCGCCCACTCGCGGCTGGAGATCGATCAGGCCCGCCTGCTCGTGCTGCGCGCCGCCTGGAAGATCGACAATGAGGGCGCGAGGGCCGCGCATCTCGACGTCTCGGCCATCAAAATCGTCGCCGCGCAATTGCAGACGCGCGTCCTCGACCGCGCCATGCAGGTCTTCGGCGCCATGGGCCTCACGCCCGACACGCCGCTCGCCGCCCTCTGGTCATGGGGCCGCGCCATGCGCTTTCTCGACGGCCCGGACGAAGTGCATCTGCGCTCCGTCGCCCGCGCCGAACTGAAAAAGGCTAAAGCCGCGCGCGGCGACAACATCGCCTTCTTCGTGCCGCCGGAGCTGTAGAGCCGCGGCCCTCATCTCCAGGCATGGTGGAGAAGCCCGGCCCCACACGACGCGGGAGAGGGAAAACCCCGCCGCGCCCGACATGATTGGCCTCAAACCATGCGCAGGCCGCCGTTCTTTCCCTCTCCCGCGCGAACGCGCGGGGGAGCGTCAGAGAGGGGGGCCCGCAGACGTCACGCCGCCGTCGCCTGGAACGTCCTGTAACCGTCCTTGTCGCAGACCCAGCAATCGAGTCCGTCCGCGCTCTTGCGCGAATGGATGGTGAAATCCGCGCCGTCGATCAGCGGCCGCAGGCCGCGATAATCGAAGCTCTTCAGCCTGTCCTGCCCCAGTTCGCGCGCCGCCTGCTCCAGCATCAGCGTCGCCTGCAACGGGCCATGCACGACAAGGCCGGCGTAGCCTTCTTCCCTGACGCAATAATCGCGGTCGTAATGAATCCGATGGCCGTTGAAGGTGAGCGCGGAATAGCGCAGCAGCAGCACGGGCGAGCCGAACACCGTGCCGCGCAGCGTTGCGGGGTCGCTGTCGGTTTCAACCTTCTGCGCCGGGGCGTTCGGCGTCACGTCGCGATAGACGATGTCGTGCCGCTCGGTGCGGGCGACGCCGCGCGGGCTCGACAATTCGTGATCGACGCCAACAAAACAGAGCGTGCCGGTGCGCCCCTGCTTCACGTCGACGGAGGCGATGGTCGAGCGCCGCGTCACCTCGTCGCCGACAAGGATCGGCGCGTGAAAAGCGATCCTGCCGCCGGCCCACATGCGGCGCGGCAGCGGCACGGGCGGCAGAAAGCCGCCGCGTTTGGCGTGGCCGTCGGGCCCGACTTCCGACATCGGGATCACCGGCGGCGACAGGCACCAATGAATGCCGGGCGGCGCGACCTCTCCCGTCCTCGGCAAGGTCGGGGCGGCCTCCACCGTCGAGCGGTAGCGATAGACGAGATGCGGGGTGACGATGTCGCTGGACTCTTCGGTCTTGCCGACCCAGGACTTGAGATGGTCGATATCGAGATTCACGATCGCGGCTCGCTTGTTCTTGCTTCTGCCGCGAGGTTACGATCCGCGAGCCCGCGCGCCAAGCGGCTTTCGACGGAGAGACGGATGAATATCGGCGAAGCCTCTGCCCGCTCGCAGATTTCGGCGAAGATGATCCGCTATTACGAGAGCGTCGGCTTGCTGCCGCCCGCCGCGCGCACGGCCGCCGGCTATCGCGATTATGCGCAGAGCGACGTCGAGACGTTGCGCTTCGTGCAGCGGGCGCGCGCGCTCGGCTTTTCGGTGAAGGAGATCGGCGATCTTCTGGCTTTGTGGAGCGACCGCTCGCGCGCGAGCGCGGAGGTCAAGGCCATCGCCGCGCGCCACATCGCCGACATCGACCATCGCCTTGCCGAGCTTCGATCGATGCGCGCGACCCTGGCCAATCTCGTCTCCTGCTGCGCGGGAGACGAGCGGCCCGATTGCCCGATTCTCGACGATCTCGCGGGCGGCGCTCAGCCGCCGACGCGCGCCGGATAACCGGCGTCGGAAATCGCCCTGGCGATGCCGGCGAGATCGGCGGGCGCGGGCTCCACCGTCACCTTGCCGGTTGGCAGATCGACCTCGACCTTCGAGCCGGGCGCGGCTTTCTCGATCGCCCGGGTCACGTGACGGGCGCAGCCGCCGCAGGTCATTTTCTCGACATTGAACACAGCGCTCATGATGCGGTCCTTTCCACATGCGGAGGATTGAAGCGCCGCAGCCGCAGCGCGTTGGCAAGAACGAAAACGCTCGACAGCGCCATCGCGCCCGCGCCCAAAGCCGGCGACAACAGGATGCCGTTGACGGGATAGAGAACGCCCGCCGCGACAGGGATCAGCACGACGTTATAGGCGAAGGCCCAGAACAGATTTTGCGCGATGTTGCGCAGGGTCGCGCGCGAGATGGCGATGGCGTCCGACACTTTGGTCAGATCGCCCGCCATCAGCACCACATCGGCGCTTTCGACGGCGACATCCGCGCCCGCGCCAATGGCGATTCCGACATCCGCGGCCGCCAAAGCCGGCGCGTCGTTGACGCCGTCGCCGACAAAGACGGTCATGCCGTCGCGCCGCAAATCCGCGAGCGCCGCCACCTTGCCGTCGGGCATGACCTCGGCGACGACGCGGTCGATGCCGAGTTTTTTCGCGATGGCCTGCGCCGTGCGCGCGTTGTCGCCGGTGATCATCGCGATGCGCAGCCCTTGCGCGTGCAGGCTGGCGAGGGCGGCGGCCGTCGTTGGCTTGATCGGATCGGCGACGCTGAGCATCGCCGCGAGTTGGCCGTCGATGGCGGCGTAGAGCGGCGTTTTGCCCTCGTCGGCGAGCGCGGCGGCCTGCGCCGCGAAGCCCGCGACCGGCAGGCCGAGGCTCGCCATGAACCGGTCCGCGCCGATGGCGACGCGGCGGCCTTCGACCGTCGCGGACAGACCGTGACCGGGATGAGCGCGGAAATCCCGCGCCGGCGAGTTCGCCAGTCCGCGCGCCTGCGCGGCGGCCACGACGGCGCGGGCGATGGGATGTTCGGACAGCGTCTCGGCGGACGCGATCAGCCGCAGCGCGTCGTCTTCGCTCCACCCTCCGGCGACGATGAGATCGGTCATCTCTGGCTTGCCGAGCGTCAGCGTGCCGGTCTTGTCGAAGGCGACGACTTTCACGTCGCGCAAGGCCTGCAAGGCCTCGCCCTTGCGGAACAGCACGCCAAGTTCGGCGGCGCGGCCCGTGCCGGTCATGATGGCGGCCGGCGTCGCCAGCCCCATGGCGCAGGGACAGGCGATGATCAGAACGGCGACGGCGGCGACCAGCGCATGCGCCAGCGCCGGCTTCGGCCCGACCAGCATCCAGACGGCGAAAGTCAGCGCCGAGACCGCCATCACCGCCGGCACGAAGCGCGCGGTGACGCGATCGACCAGGGACTGAATCGGCAGCTTGGCGCCCTGCGCCGTCTCGACCATGCGGATGATGCCGGCGAGCACCGTCTCCGCGCCGACGCGCGTCGCCTTGAAGGCGAAGGCGCCGGTGGTGTTGAGCGTCGCGCCGACAACGCGGTCGCCCGCCTTTTTCCCGACCGGAACCGGTTCGCCGGTGATCATGCTTTCGTCGACGTAGGACGCGCCTTCGACCACCTCGCCGTCGGTCGGGATTTTTTCGCCTGGCCGCACCTCGATGATGTCGCCGGGGCGCAGATCGTCGGCAGCGATTTCGACGACGTCGCCGTCGCGCCGCACGCGCGCCGTCTTCGACTGCATCCGCGCCAGCCGGCGGATGGCGTCGGAGGTGCGCCCCCTGGCCTTCGCCTCGAGATATTTGCCGAACAGGATGAGGGTGACGATGACCGCCGCCGCCTCGTAATAGACATGCGCCGTCCCCTCCGGCAGCACGCCCGGCGCGAAAGTCGCGACGACCGAATAGAGATAGGCCGCCGACGAGCCCATCGCGACGAGGGCGTTCATGTCGGGTTGACGGCGGATGAGCGAGGGCAACCCCTTCAGGAAGAACCGCCGCCCCGGCCAGGCGAGAACCAGCGTCGTCAGCACGAACGAGATCACGCGCGGCGTCGTGTCGCCGAGCGTCCCCATCAGCCAATGATGGAACGCGGGAACCGCATGCGCGCCCATTTCCAGCGCGAAGACCGGCAGCGTCAACAGCGCGGCGATGGTCAGGTCGCGGCGCAGCCCCGCCTGCTCGGTCTCGCGGGCGGCGCGCTCGCGGTCTTGCGCGCCGGCCGTGCGATCGACGGCGCGAGCCTCATAGCCGTCCTCCTCGATGGCGCGGACAAGATCCTGCACGCCCGCCGCGCCGCGCAGCACCTTCGCCTCCGCGCGTTCGGTGGCGAGATTGACGCTGGCCGCGACAACGCCGGGCGTCGCCTTGAGCGCATTCTCGACATGGGCGACGCAGGACGCGCAGGTCATGCCGCCGACGGCGAGTTCGATCGTATCAACGGCCGCGTCATAGCCCGCGTCCTCGACCGCGGCGGCGAGCGTCGCGGCCGCAACATCGTCGCGGGCCACGACTTCGGCGCGCTCCGTGGCGAGATTGACCGAGGCCGACACCACGCCGGGCGTCGCCGCCAGCGCCTTCTCGACATGGCCGACGCAGGACGCGCAGGTCATGCCGCCGACGGAAAAGCTCAGGCGATGAACGGGCGTTTTCTGATCCATGGGGAAGAGATAGGGCTTCCCATGATGGGAAGGTCAAGGGGCGTCGTTCACAAGCCGCCGCGCGAAAACCTCGCCGTCGCGTTTTCCCAATTCGTAGGCGGCGCGCAATCCGGCGGCGTCGGTGACGGAGAAGCGGCTGAGGCCGAGAACCTCCGAAGGCCGGACCACCGTGCGCGCGCCGACCGTTTCGTAAGGCGCGCCGGGCCGCGTCGCCAGCAGCAGCGTGCGCCCGCCGCCGCGCTCCGTCTCCGCCAGCTTCAGCGTCGGCGGGTTGTCGACGAGCCCGCCGTCGAGCGCGGCGCGGCCGGCGACGCGGCCGACCGGCATGAACGGCGGCACGGCGGCCGTCGCCATCAGCGCATCGACCAGTTCGGCCGGGGCGCGCATGTCATGGGTGGACGCCCAATCCGGCGTCAGGCCGAGGTAACGCCCGGCGGAGGAATGCTTGGCCCCCGTCAGCGCCTTTTCGAGCTGATAGAGACCGATGGCCGGCAGCGCCGCGAGCCCCGGCGGAACCACGGTTCCATGCGCCAGTTGCACGAGCAGCGGCGGCGCGCGACGCAGCGCCTCAAGCTCGGCGGGCCCGAACAATTGCGTCAGCAGGTCGCGATACATGCCGGCGACCAGAAACGGCGTCTTGCCCTGTTTCAGCAGCGACCAGTCGAAGGTGCGGGTGTTGGTGGCGCAGGCGTCGAAGACGATCTGCCGCGCGCGATGACCGATGCCCGCGAGCGCGATCGCCGCCTGATAGGCGCCGGCCGAGACGCCGACGACGAAACGCGGCGCCTGCGGATGGCGCGCCGTGAACGTCTCCCAGAAGCCGCCCTGCCAGTAGCAGCGGTTGCCGCCGCCGGCGAAAGCAATGGCGTCGAAACGGATGGAGTTCATTGGCCTGTCCCCATGGGGCCGGCCGGCAGGTCGCGCACGCGCGCCAGCAGAAAGTCGATGAAGACCCGAACCTTGGATTCGGCGGTCGCGCGTCGCGTATAGACGATGGAGAGTTCCAGATCCGCATCGATCGTCCATGCGGGCAAAACCTCCTCCAGGCGTCCGTCGGCGAGTTTTTCGCGGCACAGGGCTTCGAGCATGATTGTGCAGCCGGCGTGCCGCTCGACGAAGGCCATGAGCGCGGCGGGCTCGTTGGAGGCAAGCGCCGGCGAAAACCGCATGGCGCGGCGCCGCGCGCCCTGCGCGAATTCGTAGGGGTCCGGCAGAATCGATTGCGCCAACCCCAATCTTCCGAAATCGCTGAGGAGAGCCATCGGCAGCGACGCGAGATCTTCCAGCATTCGTGGTCGGCCGACGCGATCGAGGAAAGCCGGCGTCGCGATCAGCTTGTAGCCGGCGCGGATCAGGGGACGTGAGACATAGCTGGAATCCGGTTGCGGCCCGACGCGGATGGCGCAATCGCAGCCGTAGTCGATAAGATCGATCGGCACGTTGGCGATCAGCAACTCGACCCGCACCTCGGGATAGGCGACGCGGAACTCCGGAATCATGGCCGAGATGCTCAGATCGGCGACCGCGTTGGGCATGGCCACCCGCAGCACGCCCGCCGGCTTGTCGTGGCGGCGGCGGGCCAGCGACTCGGCCTCCTCGATGGCGAGAAAGCCGCGCGCCGCCTGCTCACAAACCGCCCGCCCGGTCTCCGTCGCCGAGACGCGCCGCGTCGTGCGGCGCAGGAGTTGCACGCCCAGGCGGGCCTCCAGCTCCTGCACCTTGCGACTCACGGTCGTCGCAGGCAGGCCGAGCTGGCGCGCCGCCGCCACGAAACTCTGCTTCTCCGCCACGGCGACGAAGACCAGCAAATCGTCAAATTTTTTCACATCGCCTCATTATATTCATTTTCGGGATAATCAATGATATTACTGACAGATTATCATTTCGAACGAAAGAGGTATCTCTCTCCTCACACCGGCCGGACACGCCGGCCCAGAATAAGGAGAGAGAGAATGAAAACCCTCAAGACCGCTCTTTTGGCCGCCGCGCTCATCGCTTCCGGCGTCGCCTTGGCCTCTTATGCGCAGCCCGAGGGCAATGGCCAGGTCCACGCCTCCTATCGCCAGCCCGAGGGCAATGGCCAGGTCCACGCCTCCTATCGCCAGCCCGAGGGCAATGGCCAGGTTCACGCCTCCTATCGCCAGCCCGAGGGCAATGGCCAGGTTCACGCCTCCTATCGCCAGCCCGAGGGCAATGGCCAGGTTCACGCCTCCTATCGCCAGCCGGAAGGCAACGGCCACATCGGTTGATATGGAGGGGTTGTCATGCGACGCGCGTTCAGATGGATCATGGCCGCGCTGATCGCCCTCGGATTGATCTCGGCGCATTGGGCCATCGCCGGCTACGAATTCGAGGACACCGCGCCGATCATTCAGGGCCTGCTTGAAAAAGACCTGTGACGCCAGGGGCGGGAGACTCTCCCGCCCCTCCGCCATGTTCACACCGTCGCCACGGGGCTTGCCGGAGACCCGACGGCGCCGGGCAGATTGAGCGGCGGCGCCGTCAGCAAAAAGCGGGAACGGCCGTTGGCGCGCAGCCACTCCGCCAGCGGCGTCAGCCGCCACAATTCGCCGAGATTGACGCCGAGCCTGAACAGGCAGTGCTCGTGCAGCGGCAGCGCCGCGCAACAGCCCTCCTGCGGTTCGGCGGGATGGGTTTCGACCGCGTAATTGTCGGCGATGAGCGACACGAGTCCGGTATCCGTGATCCAGTTGAGCAGCCTTTTGTCGCGCCCGTTCAGCGTCGCGCACAGATGTTTCGCTTTCGCGGGGTCCGGATTGCGGTTCATCTCCAGCAGCATCTCGGCGAAGCCGGTGTGAACGCACACCATGTCGCCCTTTTCCACCTCGACCTTGTCGGCCTCAAGCACGCGCATCAGCCGGTCGTAGCCGAACGTGACGTTGATGCGGCCGACATGGGCGTGCAGATCGATCATCACGCCCCGGCCCTGCATGCAGGCCTGCGCCATGTTCTGCACGCCGAGCGCTTTGGCCTCGCTGGTCGAGCGCGGCGCGATGGGCCCCTCGAAGCCGGCGTCGGCGACATCGCTCGGTCCGACGATCTCCACCCCGGCGCGATAGCCGTTGTAATAGACCGCCTCCGGCGTGCCGTCGCCGTCGGCGTCGAACAGCGAGCCGACATGGGCGAGCGAATCCCATTGCGTCGAATATTGCAGATGCATGATGACGAGATCGTCGCACACGACATCGGTGAGAGCGGGATCATCGCCCGCGAGCGCGTAATTCATGTTGGGTTGGCGCGTGCGCAGCGTCGGCCGGATGATCGGCGGATGCCGGCGCGGGTTGAGCACATTGCCGCCGGGATAATCGAGCGGCAGGCTGAGGCAGAAACTCCTGCCCGCCTTCACCTCGGCGACGCCCTGCAACACTTTCTCCGCCGTCAGCAGATTGACGCGGCCCAATTGATCGTCGGCCCCGAAATCGCCCCAGGTCGAGCCTTCGGGCCGGTTTTTCCAGCGTGGGTTGGTCATGAGCGCCAGCCTTCTTCGAATGAGCCTCGACGGATTCAGCGGATACCTCCTCCCGGTGGGAGAAGGTGGCGGCGAAGCCGCCGGATGAGGGGTTGCGCGGCTGATTTTCCATGCACGGCAAGCCTTCGCGCTTATTGCCGAACCCGCCCCCCCCTCACCCCGGCCTGCGGCCGACCCTCTCCCTCAGGGAGAGGGTTTTGTCGCCCTTACTTCCTCACCAGCGGGCAGCGGGACTCGCTCAGCGGCATGAAGGCCTCTTCAGCGGGGATCGTCGCGACGAGCCTGTAATTGTCCCAGCGTCCTTTCGACTCCGAGGGCTTCTTCACCTCGAACAGATACATGTCGTGCACCATGCGGCCGTCGTCGCGAATCCTGCCGTTGCTGGCGAAGAAATCGTTGATCGGCGTATCCTTCATGACTTTCATGACGGCGGCGGCGTCGGTCGTTCCGGCCTTCGCGACAGCCTTGAGATAATGCGTCGCCGCCGAATAGACGCCGGCCTGCGCCATCGTCGGCTTGCGCTTCATGCGCTCCTCGAATTTTTTCGAGAAGGCGCGCGTGTCGTCATTGAGATCCCAGTAGAAGGCCTCCGTCAGCAGCAGACCCTGCGCCGTCTCCAGCCCGAGGCTGTCGATGTCGCTGATGAAGGCGAGCAAGGTCGCCAGCTTCTGGCCGGATTGCTGCAAGCCGAACTCGCGCGCCTGCTTGATGGCGTTGATCATGTCCGCGCCGGCGTTGGCGAGACCGACAACCTTGGCCTTCGAGTTCTGCGCCTGCAGCAGGAAGGACGAGAAATCCGGCGTGTTGAGCGGATGACGCACGCCGCCGATGACGGAGCCGCCCGCCGCCTTCACCACGTTCGACGTGTCCTTTTCGAGATCATGGCCGAAAGCGTAATCGGCGGTCAGGAAGAACCAGGAATTGTAGCCCTGCTTCACCGTGGCGAGGCCCGTGCCCTTCGACAGCGCGTAGGTGTCGTAGGCGTAATGCACGGAATACGGCCCGCACGCCTCGTTGGTCAGCCGCGTCGCGCCCGGCCCGCTGAACATGATGACCTTGTTGCGCGCCCTGGCGATTTCGTTGGCGGCGAGCGCGGTCGCCGAAGCGGCGACGTCCATGATCGCCTCGACGCCTTGCGCGTCGAACCATTCGCGCGCCGTCGCGCCGGCGATGTCGGCCTTGTTCTGGTGATCGGCCGCGAGCGTCTCGATCGGCCGGCCGAGCGCCTTGCCGCCGAAATCCTCCGCCGCCATTTTCAGGGCCATGGCGCTGCCGGGGCCGGTGATGTCGGCATAGGGGCCCGACATGTCGAGAATTGCGCCGATCCTGAAGGGCTTCACGTCCTGCGCGGCGACGGGCGTTGTCGCGAGCGCGCCGGCCACGGCCAATGCGCAAAGAGATGCGAAAGTCTTCATGCTTCTTCCTCCCGTTTGCTTTTCTTTGTGCAATCCCCAAACTTCTCCCGGTGGGAGAAGGTGCCGGCGCAGCCGCCGGATAACGGGTTGCGCGGCGAGCAGATTGCACGCATTGCGACACAGCCGATCCCCTCACCCCGATGCTGCGCATCGACCCTCTCCCTCGGGGAAAGGGTTGCCATTCTCAGGTGATCGTCGCGCCGCCGTCGACAACGATCGCCTGCCCCGTCGTATATGTGCCGGCGGCGGAGGCCAGAAAGATCGCGGCGCCGGCGATCTCGTCCGGCATGCCGATGCGCTTCAGCGGCGTGCGCGCGGTCGAGGCTTTCAACGTATCGGGGTTCTCCCACAAGGCCCTGGCGAAATCGGTCTTGATCAGGCCGGGCGCGATGCAGTTGACGCGCACGTTGTCGCGCCCGAACTCGACGGCGAGATTGCGTGCGAGCTGGAAGTCGGCCGCCTTGGAAATGTTGTAGGCGCCGATGATGTCGTTGCCCTTCAGCCCGCCGATCGAGGACACGATGACGATGGCGCCGTCCTTGCGCGCGCGCATCTGTGGCGCGACGAAGGAGATCAGCCAATGATTGGAGACGATGTTGTTGTCGAGGATCTTGCGGAACTGGTCGTCCGATATGCCGGCAAGCGGCCCGTAATAGGGGTTCGACGCGGCGTTGCAGACGAGAATGTCGATCTTGCCGAAAGCCGCGATCGCCTCGTCGGCAAGGCGCTTCATGTCCTCCTTTGACGAGATGTTGGCGGGAATGACGATGGCGGTTCCCGCCCCATGTTTGGCGTTGATCGCGGCGGCGACCTCCTCGCAGGGCGCGGCCTTGCGCGAGGACACGACGACCTTCGCGCCCTGTTCGGCCATGCGCTCGACGATGGCGCGGCCGATGCCACGCGAGGAGCCGGTGACGACGGCGACTTTTCCGCTGAGATCGAACAGCGACATGATTTCCTCCGCTCATTTTCTTTTGGTTTTGCAGGGGCGGGCGCGCGGACGCGCCCGCTAGTCTCACGCGCCCGCGCGACGGGCGAAGTCCCAGGCCGCGCTCGACAGTGGCCCGATGCGCGAGGCCTGCTCGGCGGCGCGCGCGGACGCCGCCGTGCCGTCGCGGATGCGGCCGATAATGCCTTGCAGAATCGCCGCCAGCCGGAACAGGTTGTAGGCGAAATACCAGTTCAGATCCGGAATCGAGGCCCGGCCCGTCTGCGCGCAATAAAGCGCAACCGTCTCGTCGAGCGTCGGAATGCCGAGGCTCTTCAGATCGAGCCCGTCGAGATGGCTGCGGCCTTCGTAGGGCATCATCCAGTTGACCAGCAGATAGGTGAAATCCGCCAGCGGATCGCCGAGCGTCGACAATTCCCAGTCGAGCACCGCTTGCACCTTCGGCTCTTTCGCGTCGAAAATCATGTTGTCGATGCGATAATCGCCATGCACGATCGACGTGCGCTCCTGCGTCGGCAGCGTCGCCGGCAGCCAGTCCATCAGCCGGTCCATCGCCTCGATCTTGTCCGTCTCGGAAGCGCGATATTGCTTCGACCAGCGATCGACCTGCCGGCCGAAATAATTTCCCGGTTTGCCGAAATCGCCGAGGCCGATGGCCTGCGGGTCATAGGAGTGCAATTTCGCCAGCGTGCCGATCTTGGCGCGGTAGATCGCGCCGCGCTCGTCCGGACTCATGCCCGGCAGCCCGCCGTCCCAGAAGATGCGGCCCTCCTCCATCGACATGATGTAGAAGGCCGCGCCGATGACGGAATCGTCCTCGCACAAACCATAGGGCCGTGCGACGGGAAAGCCCTGTTTATGCAGGGCCGAGATGACGCGAAATTCGCGGTCGACGGCGTGAGCCGACGGCAACAGCTTGCCGAACGGCTTGCGCCTGAGCACATACGACCGGCCGGGCGCATCGAGACGATAGGTCGGGTTGGATTGTCCGCCCCTGAATTGCAAAACCGTCAGGGGCCCCTGGAAGCCCTCGACGTTCTGCTTCATCCAGTCGGCGAGTCGCGCCTCGTCGAAACGATGGCGCTCCTCGACCGGCCTGGTTCCCGAAAAGGCGTCGGTCTCGCCGCCCATCAGCGCTTCTCGTTCGAGTAACGCTTGAACTCGAGGCGCGCGATGGCGCGGTTATGCACTTCGTCCGGACCATCGGCCAGACGCAGCGTGCGGATGTGGGCGTAGGACTTCGCCAGACCGTAATCGCTGGTGACGCCGCCGCCGCCATGCGCCTGAATCGCGTCATCGATGATCTTGAGCGCGATGCGCGGACCGGCGACCTTGATCATGGCGATTTCGAGCTGCGCCACCTTGTTGCCGACCTTGTCCATCATGTCGGCGGCCTTGAGGCACAACAGGCGCGTCATCTCGATGTCCGTGCGGCCTTCGGCCACGCGCTGTTCCCAGATCGACTGCTCGGCGACCTTCTTGCCGAAAGCGACGCGCGAGTTGATGCGACGCACCATCTTCTCGAGCGCGACCTCCGCCGCGCCGAGCGTGCGCATGCAATGGTGGATGCGGCCAGGACCGAGACGGCCCTGCGCGATCTCGAAACCCCGGCCCTCGCCAAGGATGAGATTCCCGGCCGGCACGCGCACGTTCTCGAGCAGCACCTCCGCATGGCCGTGCGGCGCGTCGTCGAAGCCGAAGACGGGAAGCATGCGAATGACCTTCACGCCCGGCGCGTCAAGCGGCACGAGGATCTGCGACTGCTGCGCATGGCGCGGCGCGTCCGGATCGGTCTTGCCCATGACGATGGCGATCTTGCAGCGCGGATCGCCGACGCCCGACGACCACCACTTGCGGCCGTTGACGACATAATGGTCGCCGTCGCGCCGGATCGAGGTTTCGATATTCGTGGCGTCGGAGGAGGCCACCGCCGGCTCGGTCATCAGGAAGGCGGAGCGGATTTCGCCGGCCATCAGCGGCTTCAGCCACTTGTCTTTCTGGTAGGCGGATCCGTAGCGGTGCAGCACCTCCATATTGCCGGTGTCCGGCGCCGAGCAATTGAAAACCTCGGACGCCCAGGAGACGCGGCCCATCTCTTCCGAGCACAGCGCGTATTCAAGATTGGTGAGGCCGGAGCCGCGATAGTTTCCCTCGTCGTGCTGCGCGTTGGGCGCGAGGAAGAGGTTCCACAGACCTTCGGCCTTCGCCCTGGCCTTCAACTCCTCGAGAATCGGAATCACCTTCCAGCGCTCGCCCTCCGCGTCCTGCCGATCATAGGTCTCGACATTCGGATAGACGTGCTTGTCCATGAAGGCGATGACGCGGTCGCGCCAATGGCGCTGACGTTCCGAGAGCGAAAAGTCCATGGGTGAATCCTCTTGTTATTGCTCGCTCGTCGCCAGGTGCTCGCGAGCTGTTTCCCGATGTGACGGGCCGCGGCGCGTCGCGCCATCCGGCGCCGCGCCACCGTCGTCCAGGCCAGATTAGCACGTCTCACGCGGGAGGAAACCGTATTTTCCAAAACGACGAAACTTTGCTGCGCCGCAAATGAAATACAGCATTTCACAAACCTTCGTGACGGATTGTTCCCTTCGGCGTCGCCATACCCCCTTTTCGAGAGGGCTTGACGCCGCCGCGCCGCCCGGCCACGCTCGCCCGATCCCGCAGACCAAGAGCCGTCATGTCCGAAGAGCATCTCAAAGCCCCGCTCGCCACCTTCGCCGGCAGGCGTCCGCCCGCTCCGGATTGGTTTGGCGACGCGTTGCGCGTCGAGCCGGAGCGCGGTTTCGTGGAGGTGGAGGGCGCGCGCATCGAGACGCTGGCCTGGGGCAAGCGCGGCAAGCCCGGCCTGTTGCTCATGCACGGCTCCGGCGCGCACGCCGACTGGTGGTCGCCGCTGGCGCCTTTCTTCGCAAAGGATTATCGCGTCGCCGCCCTGTCCTGGTCGGGCATGGGCGCCTCCGACTGGCGCGACGGCTATCGTCTCGAAACCTTCGAGCAGGAGGCGCTGGCCACGGCGCGCGCCTGCGGCCTTTACGACGACGGCGGCCATCCGGTCATCGTCGGCCATTCCTTCGGCGGCCGCATCGCCATCGCGCTCGGCGCCCGTCACGCCGACAGGATCAAGGCCGCGATCATCGTCGATCCGCCCGTCTTCGCGCCCGAGACCATTGCCGAGCGCGAGAAGACGCGCGGTCCGCGCCGCATGCATCCCCATCGCGTCTATTCGAGCTTCGAGGCGGCGATGGCGCGCTTTCGCTTCATGCCGATGCAGCCGTGCGGCGAACTTTATTACGCCGACTTCATCGCCCGCGGCTCGCTTCAGCCGGCCTCGCGCGAGGAGGACGGCGGCGAGGGCTGGACGTGGCGGTTCGACCCGTTCCTGTGGAAGAACTTCCATCTCGAAAACCCGAAGCCGATGATCCGCGACATCGGCTGCCCCGCCGCGCTCATTCGCGGCGGCCGCTCGAAACTGATGGGCGCGATCGACGCGGACTACATGATGAGCCTGATGCCGCCCGGCTCTCCGCGCATCGACATTCCCGACGCGGACCACCACGTGATGGCCGATCAGCCGCTGGCTTTCGTCGCCGCCCTGCGCGGCCTGCTCGCCGCCTGGCCGCGCGGATAGAGGCCGACAAGCAGCGGCCGGATGAGAATTTCGGCCGCGTTGTCAGGCGCGGCGCCCGGCGCCCAGCGCTCCAGCGCCGCGGCGGCGTTGATCGTCGCATTGACGCATTGCGCTGCGATCGACGGATCGACGGGCCGAATCGAGCCATCGATCATGCCGTCCACGATGAACATGCCGAACCGCTCCGACAGCCGCGCCATCGTCGTTTCCACATCCTCGCGCATCGTCTCGGGCAGCGCGCTCATCGCGGTCACGCGCAGCAGCGGCCCCTCCGGCCCAAGCTGATAGCGCGTCAACGCCTCCGTCGCGGCGCAGAGCCGGGTCCAGCCCGAGCCCTCGATGGCCCGCGCCTCGTTCTGCTGGCGGCGCACAACCTCGAACGTGCGCGCGAAACAATGCGCGACAAGATCGTCCTTGTTGTCGTTGTGATGATAGAAGGAGCCCTTCGTGACATTGAGCCGCGCCGAGATGCGCTCCACCGAGGCGCCGCGATAGCCCTGTTCATTGATCAATTGCGTCGCGGCGCGCAGAAAAGCCTCCGCCGACGCGTCGGCGGACGTGGGCGCGGTGTCGGACGCGCCGCGCCGCGCCCGCCAGGATTCGCCGGGCGCCGCAAGGCCGTCGAGCACGATGTCGATGACGCGCCCGGCGACGATAAGGTAATCCTCCGGTTCGAAACGTCCCGTCATCGGCCGCATGGAATGCAACAGCGCGAGCAGCAATTGCGCGCGCCCGTTGAGTTCGAGCCGCGACAGACGGGACTCGTCGATCAGCTTGCGAATATGCCGGAACATATCCGTATAGCCGGCGAACACCATGTCGCCATGCGGCGGCGGCAGCGCGCGGATGTCGTTGAACAGAACCAGTTCGGGATGTTCGCCGCGCGCGATCGCCGCGAGCGTCGCCGCGTAGCCTTCAAAAAGCGCCGCGATGCGGCGGCGCGGATCTCGATGTTCGGCGGCCCGCGCGATCAGCGCCTCCATCGCCTCGATGGCGCGCAGGAAGCACGCCGCCGCCAGATCCTCTTTCTTGCGGTAGTAATAGGTCACGCTGTTGGGGATGAGGCCCACCGCCTGCGCCACGGCCGTCAACGTCGCGCCGCGCACGCCCTTCTGGTTGAAGAGGCGCGCCGCGGCGTCGAGAATCGCTTCGCGCTTGCGCTGAAAGCGGCGGGTCGCGCCGTTACGGACTGCCTGTTGCGTCGTTTTCGAACGGGCCATGCGAACGCGCCATGATCGCGAGAGATTACACCTCCAGCCATTCCTTGCGGATGGCTTCGTTCGCCGCGAGATCAGCCGGCGCGCCCTCGAACACCATGCGCCCGTGGCCCATGACATAAAGCCGATGGCTGATCTTCAACGCGATGGTCAGCTTCTGTTCAACCAGCAGAATGGCGACGCCGCGCCGCGCAATCTCGGCAAGCAGCCTGCCGACATTCTCCACCATCATCGGTGCGAGACCTTCGGTCGGTTCGTCGACCATGATCAGGTCGGGATCGCCCATCAGCGTCCGGCACATCGTCAGCATTTGCTGCTCGCCGCCGGACAGCACGCCGCCCGGCGTGTCGGCGCGCTCCTCGAGACGCGGAAAGACGCCGAACAGATCCTGCATCGACCAGCGGCCCTTGTGGCCGGCCTTCTTCTCCCCCAGCAGCAGATTCTGGCGCACCGTGAGCGAGGGAAAGATGTCGCGGTTCTCCGGCACGTAGCCGAGGCCGAGTCGCGCCACCTGATGCGCCTTGAGGCCGGCGATCTCCCGCCCCTTGAACAGGATCGAGCCCTTTGGCGGCACATCCCCCATGATCGCCTTGATGGTCGTCGAACGCCCGACGCCGTTGCGGCCGAGAAGGCTGACGATCTCGCCCTCGCCCACATGAAAGTCAACGCCGTGCAGAATGTGACTTTTGCCGTAATAGGCGTGCAGATCCCTGACCTCGAGCAGATGCGCGCTCATGCCCCCTCCGCCTGTCCGAGATAGGCCTCGCGCACCGCCGCGTTCTGCCGAATGGCGGCGGGAGCGTCGCTGGCGATGATCTGGCCATAGACCAGCACCGAGATACGGTCGGCGATGGAAAACACGACGCTCATGTCGTGCTCCACCATCACCAGCGTCTTGCCCTCCGTCACCTTGCGGATCAGCGCCAGCGCGTGTTCCGATTCCGAATGGCTCATTCCGGCCATCGGCTCGTCGAGCAGAATCACGTCCGCCCCCCCGGCGATGGCGATGCCGATTTCAAGCGCGCGCTGTTCGGCGTAGGTCAGCGTGCCGGCCTGCTCGTCGCGCCGCGCCGTAAGGCCGATCTGCTCCATCAGCTCCTCCGTGCGCGCCCGCGCGTCGCCCAGGCCTTCAACGCCGCGCCAGAAGGAATATTTGTGGCCGAGGAACCAAAGCACCGAGCAGCGCAGATTCTCATAGACGCTCAGCCTCGGGAAGATATTCGTCACCTGGAAGCTGCGCGACAGGCCCTTGCGCGCGATTTCGAACGGTTTCAGCCCGTCGATGCGCTGGCCGTTGAGCGCGATCTCGCCGCTCGTCGGCCCGAAGCGGCCGCTGATGAGATGGAACAGCGTCGACTTTCCGGCGCCGTTGGGTCCGATGATGGCGTGGCGCTCGCCGGGGCGGATGTCGAGCGTCACGCCGCGGATGATCTGCGCCGGCCCGAAGCTCTTGTGCACGTCCTTGAGGGAGAGAGCGGCTGTCATGATCACGCTCCCGCCTTGTCGTTCGCCAGGGCGGCGCCCCAGGCGTCGGAAATCCTTGGCCAGACCAGCCGCAGGCCGAAAACGCCGAGCGCGAAGAGGCCGATCGCGACCGCCCATGTCAGAGGCGAATTGGAGTTCAGGGACAGGCCGAGGAAATGCATCGCCGGCCCGTCGCCCGCCGCCTTCACCAATTGATGATGCGCTGCCTCGATGATCATGATCGCGCCGAGCAGCATCATGGCCATCGGCGCCGCAGCCAGCGCGTAGGAGGGCGCGAGCTTGCCCAGCCGCCCCGCGCGCCACACCGGCTGATGCAGCATGAGCCAGCCCGCGATGCCGCCTGGCGAGAACATGACGACGAGAATGAACAGCAGCCCGAAATACAGCATCCACGCCCCGGTCACGTCCGACAGCGTGATCTGCAGCCACGTGATGATGATGGCGCCGATGATCGGCCCGAAGAAATAGCCGGCGCCGCCGGCATACGTCATCAGCAGCACCGAGCCGGATTGCGCCGCGCCGACGGACTGCGCGTTCATGATCTCGAAATTGATCGCCGCCAGCGCTCCCGCGACGCCGGCGAAAAATCCGGACAGGCAGAACGAGATGAACCTCACCCGCTGCGTCGAATAGCCCACGAATTCGGCGCGTTCCGGATTCTCGCGCACCGCGTTGCACATCCGCCCGAACGGCGTGCGCGTCAGCGCATACATCAGCACGATGCACACGAAGGCCCAGAAGGCGATGAGATAATAGACTTCGATCTGCGGCCCGAATTTATGTCCGAGAAAAGACGGAAGTTTCGTCCGGTTGGCGGTGACGCCCTCCTCGCCGCCAAAAAATCCGCGCAGGATGAGGGAGCTTGCCGCCACCAGTTCGCCCAGACCGAGCGAAATCATCGAGAACACGGTGCCCGCGCGCCTGGTCGACACCCAGCCGAAGATGAAGGCGAAGAACAGACCGGCCGCGCCGCCGACGATCGGAATGAACGGCAGCGGCACGCCGAGCCCCTGCCGCACGACCGTGTTCATCGCATGGATCGCGAAGAAGCCCGCGAGCCCGTAATAGACCGCATGACCGAACGACAGCAGCCCCGTCTGCCCGAGCAGCACGTTGTAGCTGAGCGCGAAGACGATGTTGATGCTCATCATCGCGAGCATGGTGATCGCGGTGTTGGACGTGAGAATCTTGGGCAGCAGCGCGAAGGCGAGCGCCAGCAGAACCCACGGAAGGGCGCGATTGAGCATCGTCATGATTCGCGCGTCCCGAACAGCCCGGTCGGGCGGAAGATGAGGATCAGCACCAGCAGCAGATACGGAATGACCGGCGCGACCTGCGCCACCGTGACATTGCCGAGGTCGCCCAGCGCCGCGCCGATCGTGGGTCCGAACAGGTCGGTCAGCGAGGCGTTGATGGCGACGGCGAATGTCTGCACGAGACCGATGAGAATGGAGGCGACGAACGCGCCCGAGAGCGACCCCAGCCCGCCGACGACGATGACGACGAACAGGATCGGGCCGAGCAGAGCCGCCATCGACGGCTGCGTCACCAGCGCCGGACCGGCGATGACGCCGGCAAGTCCGGCGAGAGCCGCGCCAACGCCGAAGACGAGCATGAAGATTTTCGGCACATCGTGCCCGAGCATCGCCACCATGTTGGGATGCGTCAACGAGGCCTGGATGATCAGGCCGACGCGCGTGCGCGTCAGGATCGCCAGCAGAAAGACGAACATCGCGACCGCGGTGACCAGCATGAACATGCGATAGGCGGGATAGGTCGTGTCGAACAGCCGGAAGGCGACGAAATCGAGGGACGGCGGCGTCCGGTAGTCCACCGGCAGCTTGCCCCAGAACATTTGCACGATTTCCTCGATGACGAAGGCGAGGCCGAATGTGAACAGAAGCTCCGGCACATGTCCGTATTTGTGGACCTGGCGCAGACCGTAGCGCTCGACGATGGCGCCGATGCCGCCGACCAGCAGCGGCGCGACGACAAAGGCCGGCCAGAAGCCGATATGCCGGGCGATCTCGAAGCCGAAATAGGCGCCGAGCATGTAGAAGCTGGCATGAGCGAAATTGAGCACGCCCATCATGCTGAAAATCAGCGTCAGGCCGCTCGCCATCATGAACAGAAGCATGCCGTAGAGCACGCCGTTCAGCGTCGAAAAGGTGATGAGTTCCAGCATGTCCCCTGCCCCGTGGCGTCCGGGCGGCGGCGAAGCGCCGCCGCCCGGCAGATTGCGGAGATCGGGAGCTTACTTCGGCCGTTCCATCTTGCAGGTGGTGGGCAGAACGGTGTCGGCGGCCTTGACCTTGCCCACTTCCTTCCAGCCCCAGCCGGTGCCTTCCTCGTCGAACTTCGCGCCCGGGTCGAGCGCGCCGAAGCTGGCGATATACATGTCCTGGAAGAACTGGTGATCGGCGGCGCGCATCGTGCCCTCGCCGCCGTCGAACACCTCGAACTTCATGCCTTCCAGTTTGGCGGCGACCGCCTTCGGCTCGTCCGATTTGGCCTCCGTGACGGCCTTGGCGAACATGCGCATCTCGTTGACCGCGCGCGGATACCAGAGCCCCATGCCGACCTTGGCGCGGAACGCCGTCTCGAACTTCTGCGCCGAGTCCGGCGCCGAATTGTTCACGCCTTCCTGGATCGCGAACACGCGATGATTGAGGTTGGTCTGCTTGATCGCGGTCGGCCCGCCGGCGCCGCCGGCGTAGTAGGTGTACCAGTCAACCTGCAGGCCCGCGTCGGCTGCCGCCTTCAGCAGCAGCGCGATGTCCTGGCCCCAGTTGCCGGTCACCACGGAATCGGCGCCGGACGCCTTGATCTTCGCGACATAGGGCGCGAAATCGGTGATCTTCAGCAGCGGGTGCAACTCGTCGCCGACGATCTGGATGTCGGGGCGTTTCTCCTTCATCATCACGCGCGCCTGCGCGCGCACCGACTGGCCGAAGGAATAGTCCTGATTGATCAGATAGACCTTCTTGATGTTCGACCGACCTTTCATGAAGGTCGTCAGCGCCGACATCTTGATGTCGGAATTGGCGTCCCAGCGGAAATGCCAGTAATTGCACTTGTCGTTGGTGAGCACCGGATCGACTGCGGCGTAGTTGAAATACAGAACTTCCTTGCCGGGATTGCGGTCGTTGTATTTTTGCACGAAGTCGGACAGCGCCGCGGCCACAGAGGAGCCGTTGCCCTGCGTCAGGAAGCGGACGCCCTGATCGATCGCCTTCTGCGCCTGGACGAGGGTCTCCTGCGGATTGGTCTTGTTGTCGAAGCCGACGATCTCGACCTTCTTGCCGTTGAGGCCGCCGGCGGCGTTGATCTCGTCGGCGAGATATTGAAACGTCTTGAGACCGCCCTCGCCCACCGAGGCGCCGCCTCCCGACAACGGATCGATATAGCCGATCTTGATGTTCTGCGCGTAAGCAGTGCCCGCCATCAGCGCGAAGGCGACAGCGGCGGCGGCGATCTTGGCTCGCATGATATCCTCCCTGAACCCGGCTCAAGCGGCGCGGATTTTGTTTTTCACGCGCCGATTGAAGGCGACGCGCGGCGGGCTGTCAATCATTTTCGAACATCGGGTATGGAGGACAGCCGCGTCGGCCTTGCGCGCGCCGTGAAAGGCGGATTGGATGGTCCGCGCAACCAGGAGATAGGCCATGTTCGCTCGCGCCCTGCCGCTGTCCCTCTTTCTGGCCGTCGCCGCAGGCGCCGGATCGGCGGCGTCCCCGGAATTCTACGTCGTGCTGGGCTCGTTCCGGACGGAGTCGGGACAGGCCGCCGTCGACGCCGGGGAAACGCTGATGCGGCGCGGCCGCCGCTGCGGCTTCGACGTGTGGACCGAACATTCCTCGAAGATCAGGGGCTTCGCGCCGGGATACTATCTCGCGCTCACCGGCCCCTATGCGCGGCGCGACGCGGCCGACTCGGTGCGCTCCCGCATTCTGCCCTGCGCGCCCGAGGCCTATGTCAAGAGCGGCGCGCATCTCGGCGAATGACGGATTTGACCGTGCTGTCCGCCGGCCCTATCGTGGCGCTTTGAAGCGGAGAGCCCGCCCTGCGGCGGGCCGGGGGAATTGTGTTCGAACTCGCGGTGGCGGTTGTCCTGATCGGCCTCAACGGGCTGTTCGCGCTATCAGAACTCGCCGTGGTCTCCGCCCGCAAGCCGCGCCTTCGCGCCCTGTGCGAGAGCGGCCGCGCGGGCGCCGCGCAAGCGCTTGCCCTGGCAGAGGATTCGGGCCGCTTTCTGTCCACGGTCCAGATCGGCATCACGCTCGTCGGCATTCTCGCCGGCGCCTTTTCGGGCGCGGCTCTCAGCCAGAGTTTTGACGAAATTCTCGAAGGCCGGGGCGTTCCCACCCGCGTCGCCGAACCGCTCGCCTATGTGATCGTCATCGGCGCGATCACCTATCTCTCCGTCATCGTCGGCGAACTCGTGCCCAAGCAATTCGCGCTGCGCGATCCCGAGCGCATCGCCTGCGTCGTGGCCCCGCCCATGGCCTTGCTGTCGCGCGCCGCCGCACCGCTCATCTGGCTCCTCGACGCGTCGACCCGCCTGGTGTTTCGTCTGTTGCGACTGCCGATGGGCGCTGACGCCTCGGTGACGGATCAGGACATCCGCGCCATCGTCGCCGAGGCCCAGACCGCCGGCGTCATCAAGAAGCACGAGCGCAGCATGATCCAGGGCGTGCTGCGCCTCGGCGACCGGCCCGTGCGGGGCGTGATGACGCCGCGCACCGATGTCGACGTTCTCGACCTCGCCGCCGACGCCGCCGACCTCCGCGCCCGTCTCGTCGCCAGTCCGCGCAGTCAGACGCCGGTCACCGATGGCGATCCCGACATCATCATCGGCGTGGTTGAGGCGCGCGACGTCGTGGCCGCGCTCATGCGCGGCGACGCGCTCGATTTGCGCCGCCTCGCGCGCAAGGCGCCGATCGTGCCCGATACGGTCGGCGCGCTCGATGCGCTTGATGCGCTGCGTCGGTCGGACACGCCCATGGCGCTCATCTACGACGAATACGGCAATTTCGAAGGCGTGGTGACGCCGGCCGACATCCTCGACGCCATCGCCGGCGCGTTCCACTCCGACGAGTTTCCCGACGAGTCCGAGGCGGTGCGGCGCGAGGATGGTTCATGGCTGCTGGCGGGCAGCCTGCCGGCGGACGAAATGGCGGAACATCTTGGCCTCACGCTGCCGCGCGAGCGCGATTATCAGACCGTCGCCGGCTTTGTCATCGCCGCGCTGGAGCGCCTGCCGGAGACCGGCGAGCGCGTCGATGCGCTCGGCTGGCGTTTCGAGATCGTCGACATGGATGGCCGCCGCGTCGACAAGGTTCTGGCCAGCCGCGTCGCGCAGGCCTGACCGGCCATCGGTTTGCGCTGCGTCATTGTCCGATCGCGCCCACTGCGGGAGCCTGCCAGGGCTTCTGAAAGGCTCGCGGATGTCGGCTGCGAACGTTCGTCTGGTGGTGTTCTTCGCGGCCGTCGCGGTCGTGATCGGACTTCTGGCGGTTGCGCTGCGCGCGGTGGCGTTGGCGTTCGCGGGCGCCAGTGGCGGCTGGGCCGGGCTGGCGCGCCGCTACGCCGCGCCCGACAACGCCGGGGCGCCGACCATGCGGGGCCTGACCATCGCGATTGGCCCCATGCGTTGGCGCAATTGCGTCAACGCCAGCGTCGACGCCCGGGGGCTTCGTCTGTCGCTGCCGCCGGTCTTCATCCGCCTTGGCAAGGCGCCGGTGCTCATCCCCTGGCGCGAGATGGGCCGCATCGAGCCCGCGCGGCTTTATGGGCGCGCGGCGTTTCTCATCCGGCTTGGCGCGACGCGCGAGGCCAGCCTCACGGTCCCCATGGATCTCTATGCGGCGATGTCGCCGTTCCTCACGGAACAGACGTGACTCCTATCGGCCCGCCCCGAGAAAATTCGCCACGAGCCCGATTTGATCCGGCGTGTTCAAGGCCGGAGCGTGACCGCAGCCCGAAATCGTCACGACCTCGCAGCGCGGATGTCTCGCGGCCATCTCGGCCGCGTCCTCGGCCAGCAGCAGGTCGGACGCCTCGCCGCGCAGACACAGGATGTCGCAATCGAGGGCGAGGAATTGCGGCCATTGCGCGTTGTCGTTGTCGTGATGGGTGAACTGCATCACCATGTTCGGATCGTAATGCGGCGTCACGCCGCCGTCCGGCAGGCGGCGCGCCGACGTCTCCGCCATCCGCCGCCATTGCGCGTCCGACAGCCAGCCATATGGCTTGTAGATGGTGCGGAAATAGGCCTCCAGTTCGCTCACCCGATCGAACCGCGGCGGCGCGCCGGCGTAGGAGCGGATGCGCGCGACCGCGGCGTCGGCGATCTTCGGCCCCATGTCGTTGAGCACGAGCTTGCGGATGCGCCCCCTGAGCGGTCCCGCGCCGGCGCGGATGGCGATGGCGCCGCCCATGGACGTGCCGACCCAGTCCACCGTCGTCAAACCGTGATGATCGAGGAACGCCGTCGCCAGCCTCGCATAGAAATCATAGCAATATTCCGTCTCGGGCGCGGGGCTCCATTGCGACAGGCCGCGGCCGATCGTGTCGGGCGCGAAAATATGGAAACGGTCGCACAAGGCGTCCGCGAGATCGTCAAAATCGCGCCCCGTGCGCGCCAGCCCGTGCCACAGGATCAGCGGCGGCGCGTCCGGCGCGCCCCATTCCATGTAATGCGCTTCACGGTCGAGAAGCGTGACGTAGCGCGATCGGGCTTTCATGATTTTCGCTCCCCTCGCAGCCGCCCGACAATGCCGGACGGGAAGAAATAGACGCAGAGCACGAAAAACACCCCGAGCCAGAGCATCCAGCGGTCGGGGTGGAACAGCCCGGCGAACCACGGCGCGCCAGCCCCGGCGATGGCCCCGGAGGCCGCCCCCATCAGGCTTTGAAGGTAGTTCTGCGCGAGAATGAACACCGCCGCGCCGACGATGGCGCCGTAGATCGTGCCCATGCCGCCGATGACGACCATCACCAGAATGTCCATCATGATGGCGAAGGAGAGCGAGGTGTCCGGCCCGGCGTAGCGCAGCCACAGCGCATTGAGCGCGCCGGCCGCCGCCGCCAGCAGCGCCCCCAGCGTATTGGCGAGGCTGCGATGGACGACGATGCGGTAGCCGAGCGCCTCGGCGCGAAACGGATTTTCGCGGATCGCCTGCAAGACGCGCCCGAACGGCGAGTTGACGACGCGCAGCAGCAGCAGGATCAGCGCCGCCGCGCCGAGGAACACCAGATAATAGGCGAGCGTGCGCCCCGTCACCGCAACACCGAGCGCGTCCTTCGGCAGGAGCGTGAAGGCCGGGCGCAGCGCCTCGGGAATCTGGAAGGTGCGGCCGTCCTCCCCGCCCGTCAGCCACGACAATTGCGAGGCGAGCACGGCGAAGGCAGACGCGACCGCCAGCGTGATCATGGCGAAGAAGATCGCCTGCACCCGCAGCGAGAACAGGCCGATGCCGAGCGCCAGCAGCGCGGCCAGCGGCAGGGCGACGGCGAGGCCGACGAAGACCGCGCCCCAGCCCGGCCCCATCCCGTAGAGCGCGATGGCGATTCCGTAGGAGCCGATGCCGTAGAACATCGTATGGGCGAAGGAGACGATGCCGGTGTAGCCCAGCAGGAGATCGTAGGAGGCGACGAGCAACGCGAAGACGCAGATCTTCGCGGCCACGTTGAGCGGCTTCGCGCCGGGAAAGAGGAACGGCGCGAAGGCCAGCGTCGCGACGATGACGACGAGCGTCGCCGTCAGCAGCCAGGAGCGCGGAGGATCGCCGGAGAGAATCTGCATCAGCGCGTCGCCACGGGATAGAGGCCGCGCGGCCGCCACAGCAGCACCGCGACCATGAGAAGAATATCGGACACCAGCGCCATTTTCGGCAGCAGGAAGCCTGCGTAATTGGCCAGCAGCGCCACCAGCAGCGCGCCGATGAAACAGCCGCCGACCGAGCCGAGCCCGCCGATGATGACGACAATGAACACGAGCACCATCAGTTCGCCGCCCATCATCGCGTTCACCTGCTCGCGATACAGCGCCCACATGACGCCGCCGAGTCCGGCGAGCGCCGAACCCGCCATGAACACGCCGACGAACAGCCGGCGCACGCGGTAGCCCATGGCCTCCACCATCTCGCCGTTCTCGACGCCGGCGCGGATGAGCAGGCCGATTTTGGTGCGGTTGAGCACGAGCAGCATCGCGACAAAGACGACGAGGCCGACAACAACGGCGAGCAGACGGTATTTCTCCACCGCCGCGTCGCCGATGAAGAACGAACCGCGCAGGCTGGTCGGCAGCGGCAGCGGAATTTGCTGCGGACCCCAGAACGCGTAAAGCAATTGCTCGGCGACGATCATGCCGCCCATGGTGATCAGAATCTGCTTGAGATGCTGGCCGTAAACGGGGCGGATCAGCACGCGCTCGAAGGCGAGGCCGAGCGCGCCGGTGACGCCGGCGGCGAGCAGCGCGGCCGGAACAAGCGCCAGGAGATTGGTCGCCAGGGAATCAGCCTGCATGTAGCCCGCCATCGGCGCCAGCACGAGCGTCGCCAGATAGGCGCCGACGGCGATGAAGGCGCCATGGCCGAAATTGAGCACGTCCATCAGGCCGAACACGAGCGTGAGGCCCGAGGCCATGATGAAGATCATCATGCCCATGGCGAGCCCCGCGACGGTCAGCGTCAGCCAGGTCGAGGGCGACACGAAGGGCAGCGCCGCCAGCGCGACGAGCGCCGGCAACAGCGCCGGCAGAAAATCCGTTTTCTGTCGCGGCAGGGCCGCGCCGACATCCGTTGCGCTCATTGGTGCGAATCCAGACTGAGGCCGAGGAATTTGTGTTGCAGGCTTTCATCGGCGGCCAGTTCCGCCATCGCGCCCCAATGCACGGCGCGCCCGTTGTCCATGACGACGACGTCGTCGCCGATTCTCCGCGCGACAAGGAAATTCTGCTCGACAAGCAGAATGGTCGAGCCGCGCGCCTTCAGATCGGCGAGACAGGCGATGAGCGCCGCCACGATCGAGGGCGCGAGACCCTTGGTCGGCTCGTCGATCAGCAGCAGCCTGCGCGGCTCGGCCAGCGCGCGGGCGATGGACAGCATCTGCTTCTGCCCGCCCGAAAGATTGCCCGCCCGCGCCAGCCAGAATTTCTTCAGGGCCGGAAAGAAGCCGAAAATCCACTCGAGCCGATCCGTGTCGAGCGCGCCCTCGCGCGCCGCGAGCACAAGGTTTTCCTTCACCGTCAGGTCGGAGAAGACACTCATGTTCTCCGGCACGTAGCCGAGGCCGAGGCGCGCGATGTCCGGCGTGCCCATGGCCTCGATATGCCGATCGGCGAAGCGGATCTCGCCGGAGCTGGCGCGCCAGAGACCCATGATGGTGCGCAGCGTCGTCGTCTTGCCCGCGCCGTTGCGCCCGAGCAGCATCGTGACGCGCCCCTCGGCGACGGTGAGGTCGACGCCGTGCAGGATGTGATAGCGGCCGATATGCGTCTCGACGCCGGAGAGAGTGAGCAGCGCCGTCATGACGCGGACTCCTGCGGCGCGGCGCCGAGATAGGCCTCCTGCACGATTTTCGACGCAATGACCTCGGCCGGCTTGCCGTCGGCCACCAGCCGGCCGTTGTGCAGCACGATGATGCGGTCGGCGAGCGAGCGCACGACATCCATCTTGTGCTCGACCAGCAGGATGATCCTGGAGCTGTCCTGCTTCAGGCGCGCGATCAGATCGAGCACCACCGGCGTCTCGTCGACGCTCATGCCCGCCGTCGGCTCGTCGAACATGAACACCTGCGGCTTCAGCGCGATCATCAGCGCCACTTCCAGCTTGCGCTGGTCGCCGTGCGACAGCGCCGAGGCCAGCGCGGCGCGGCGCGGCGCCAGCGACACCTCGTCGAGGATTTCATCCGCGCGGGCGATGAGCGCGCGATGCGAACTCCACACCCGCAGCATGTCGTAATGCACTCCGGCCTGCGCCTGCACGGCGAGGCGCACGTTCTCCGCCACGCTGAGGCCGGGAAACAGATTGGTGAGCTGGAAGGCGCGGCCAAGCCCCGCCCGCGCCCGCGCCGGCGTCGCCATGCCGGTGATGTCGGCGCCGTTGAAGATGACCTGACCGGCGCTGGCGCGCAACTGGCCGGAGATAAGGTTGAAATAGGTGGTTTTGCCGGCGCCGTTCGGCCCGACGATGGCGGTGAGTTCGCCGGGCCGGAAGGCGCATGTCACCGCATCCACGGCGACATGGCCGCCGAAGCGGATGGTGAGATCGCGAGTTTCGAGGGAGGGAGTCACGCGGGCGAACACTCGATGGAAAGCGTAACCTTCTCCCGATGGGAGAAGGTGGCGGCGAAGCCGCCGGATGAGGAGGTGCGCGGCTGTGACATGCGTGCGGTCATCGCCATCGACGCCAACCCCTCACCCCGGCGCGTTCCGCGTGGACCCTCTCCCGCCGGGAGAGGGTTGATGAAGCCGCCCGATCATCGCTTGTTGCGGATCGGCACCGCCATGTCCCCGATCCCGATTTCACGCACGAGTTCGGGAATCGCCCAGGCGACGTTGGGATCGACCTTGACCTTGAAATGATACATCGATTGCAGCGCCTGATGGTCCTCCTTGCGGAAGATCATCTTGCCCTTCGGCGTGTCGAACTCCATGCCCTCCATGGCGGCGATCAGCTTCTCGCTGTCGCTCCCGCCAGCCTTTTGCACCGCGGTCACGGCCGCCATCGCCGCGGCGAAACCGCCGGCGGTGAAGAAGTCCGGCGGCGCGTTGAAGCGCTTCTGATGCTCGGCGACGAGCCAGTCGTTCACCGGGTTCTTCGGGATCTGGTAATAATAATAGGTCGCGCCCTCCATGCCCGGCAGTGGCTTGTAGGCCGCCATCGCGGGCAGGATGTTGCCGCCCGTCGAAAGCTGGATGCCGTAGCGGCCGGGGTTGAGATCCTGCAGCTTGGTCAGCGGGTTGCCGCCGGCCCAGATCACCCAGATGATCTTCTTGCCTGGCTTGTCCTTCAGCGCGTCGAACAGGCGCTGCGCGGGCGCCGTGAAATCGGTCGTGTTCTGCGGCGCGTATTCTTCCGCGACCAGAGTCGCGCCGGTCCTGGCGAGCGCCTCCCTGAAGGCGGCGACGCCGTCGCGGCCGAAGGCGTAGTCCTGCGCCAGCGTCGCAATCGACGTTCCCGCCGAACCGATGGCGACCGCGTTGGAAATCGCGTCCTGCGAGGAATTGCGGCCGGTGCGGAAGATGTAGCGGTTCCACTTCTCGCCGGTGATCTGGTCTGCCACCGCCGGCTCGACGATCAGCACCTTCTTGTATTCCTCGGCGACCGGCAGCATGGCCAGCGCCGCGCCCGAGGAGGTGGTGCCGATGGCGAGATCGGCGCCGTCGTCCTGATAGGCTTCCGCCAGCAGCGACTTGGCGAGATCCGGCTTGCCCTGGTCGTCCTTGGTGACAAGGACGATCTTGCGGCCGCCGATCTCCATCGTTCCCTTCGTCGCAAATTCGAGGCCCATGCGCAGTCCCGTCTCGGTCTGCTTGGCGTAAGCCTCCAGTGCGCCGGTCTTGCCGTGGATCAGCGCAATCTTGAGATCGGCCGCGAAAGCCGCCTGCGCCGTCAACGCCGCGACGCCCGCGAGCGCCGCCCTCATCAATGCCTTCATGTGTTCGCTCCTCCCGCGCGGTCTCGCCGGCCGCGATCGTTTCGGCCTGAACTGTGGGCCGGACCCCTGTTGAAGGTCAAGCGGGGCTCGCGGCTTTTCATCCGGTCTGGTATGGCGGGTTTCGCCGGACAGGAACAAAAGACGAATCATGGCATGGTCGCCGCAACAGGATTCCGCGCTGAAAGCCGTGTCGGCATGGCTGGCGGATCGGCGCGGCCCGCAGGTGTTCCGCCTGTTCGGCTATGCCGGCACGGGCAAGACGACCCTCGCGCGCCATCTCGCCGAATCCACCGACGGAGAGGTTGTTTTCGCCGCCTTCACCGGCAAGGCGGCGCTGGTGTTGCGCAACAAGGGCTGCGCCGGGGCGCGCACCATTCACAGCCTGATCTACCGCCCGCGCGATCTCGACAGCGAGGAGCCGAGCTTCGTGCTGAACGGCGAAAGCGATGCGGCCTCGGCGGAGCTGATCGTCATCGACGAATGCTCGATGGTCGACGAGGAGCTGGGCCGCGATCTGCTCTCCTTCGGCCGCAAGGTGCTGGTGCTGGGCGATCCCGCGCAATTGCCGCCGGTGAAGGGCGGCGGCTATTTCACCGAAGCCGACCCGGACGCCATGCTGACCGAAGTGCATCGCCAGGCGGCGGATAATCCCATCGTGCGCATGTCCATGATCGTGCGCGAGGGCGGCCGTCTCGATTATGGCGAATACGGCGAGTCCCGCGTCATTCGCCGCGACCGGATCGACGCCGCCGCCGTCACCGGCGCCGATCAGGTGCTGGTGGGCCTCAACCGCACGCGCCGCGCCTACAACAACCGTCTGCGCCAACTGCTCGGCCGGGCGGACCCGACGCCGGAGGTCGGCGACAAACTCGTCTGCCTGCGCAACGACAAAAAGAAGGGCCTGCTCAACGGCGGCGTCTGGACAGTGAAGACGCTCGCGCCCGTGCGCGCGGGCAAGCTGCGCATGGGCGTGACGCCGGAAGACGAGCCGGGCCGCAAGCCGACGCGCATCGCTGTCCTGCCGCAATTCTTCCAGGGCGAGGAGGACATCCCCTTCGGATTGCGGAGAACGTCCGACGAATTCGACTACGGCTACGCGCTCACCGTGCACAAGGCGCAGGGCTCGCAATGGGACGACATCGTCCTGTTCGATGAATCCTGGGCCTTCCGCGAGCATCGCGCGCGCTGGCTCTACACCGGCGTCACACGCGCCGCCCGCCGCCTGACCATCGTCGCCTGACGCGCGGCTTGCCACGTTCCGCGGCCCCGCCTAGATAGGGTGCTCTCCTGTCCCAGGGGCGCCGATGTCGAGCATCTCTCCTTATCTGCAGAGCTTGGTGACGTTTGTCGAAACGCACCAGGCCTGGGCGGCGCCCATCGTATTCGGGCTCGCCTTCGGCGAATCGCTGGCGTTTTTCGCGCTGCTGCTGCCAGCCACCGTGCTTCTCGTCGGCATCGGCGCCGTCGTCGGCGCGAGCGGTCTGAACTTCTGGAGCATCTGGGCCGCGGCCGCCTTCGGCGCCGCCCTGGGCGACTGGGTGTCCTATTGGCTCGGCTATCATTATTCGGAACAGATTTCCCGCATGTGGCCGCTGAACAAATATCCCGATCTGATGCCCCGCGCCCATGCCCTGTTCGAGAAATGGGGACCGCTGGCGGTGTTCTTCGGCCGTTTCTCGGGCCCCATCCGCGCCACCGTGCCGCTCGTCGCCGGCGCCGCAAAAATGGATCGGCTGCCGTTTCAGCTCGCCAATTGGCTGTCGGCGTTCGTCTGGGCCACGGGCCTGCTGGCCCCTGGCGCCTTCGGCGCCGAATGGCTGACCAAATATTTCAGAGGTTAGGGCGAAGGCGGGGCGACGCCGCGCGCGCGCCACAGCCGGACGGCGAAAGGCAAGGTCAGGCTGATGAAGGCGAAGCGCGCCAGATGGTGCGCGCTGACATAAAGCGGATCGGCGCCCAGCGCGAAGGCCAGGATCGTCATCGCTTCGAGCGCGCCGGGCGAGAAGGCGATCAGGGTTTCGGCAAAGGGAATGCCCAGCCACAGCGTCGTCAGGCCGGCGAACCCCGCCGAAACCGCCAGCGCCGCCGTGAAGGCGCCGAGCGCCGGAACCAGCAGCCGCGCGGCGCGCCGCCAGTCGAAGCCGATGAAGCGCGACCCCACCCACGCGCCGACGAGACATTGGCTGGCGTTGATGAGCCAGTCGGGCAGCCGTCCGGGCGCCAGTCCGGAGAGATGCGCGGCGCCGGAGGCCAGCATCGCTCCAAACAACAGCCCCGCCGGAAGTCCGGCCCTTTCGCCGAGAAGCCCGACGAGCGCCGCCGCGGCAAAGAGCAGCGCCACGACGGTGAGGGAGTCGACCGCGCCCGACGGAACAGCCGCGGGCGCCGGGCCGCCGATTTCGGCGACGGCGATCGGCACGATCACCATGAGGCAAAACAGCCGGAACAATTGCACGACGGCGATTCGCGGCAGATCGGCGGGCGTCTCGGCCGCGACGGCGAAGACATAGGAGAGGGCCCCCGGCACGGAGGCGAAAAAAGCGGTGTTGCGCTCGAAACCCGCCCGCGACAGCCAGCGGGCGCTGACATAGGTCGCCAGGCAGATGGCGGCGATCATCAGGGCGAGGCTGAGCGGATAGGCGAGCGCGCCTTTCGCCAGGGCCGGCGTCATCGCCGAGCCGACGGCGACGCCGGACGACACCATCGCCAGCCTGCGCAAGGGATCGGCGAGCGGCGCGGCGGCCGGCGCCGCCGACCACAGCACGATGCCGATCATCGCCCCGGACAGCCAGCCGCCGGGGACGCCCATCGCGCCGCCGACGCCCCATGCGCCCGCCGCCGCCGCCGTGAGCGTCGCCGCCTGGGCGGCGAGGATGCGCGCGGGGCTCACGCGCGGGGCTTCAGCCAACGCGCCAACCGCGCCCCCGCCTCCGCGAGTTCCCCGGAATCGCGAGCGAAACACAGGCGCATGAAACGCTCGCCGCCCGGCCCGAACGCCGTTCCCGGCGCCACGCCGACGCCGGCCTCGTCGAGCAGGCGATAGGCGAGCGCGCGCGTGTCGGCCACCCCGTCGACGGCGCAGAACAGATAGAACGCGCCGCGCGGAACCTCGAAATGCGCGCGTCCCGTCGCCGCCAGCGCCGCCGCCAGAACATCGCGATTGGCTCGGGCCCGTTGCGTCTGCAGGGCGAAAAACGTCTCGCCTTCCGTCAGCGCCGCGACGCCGGCGCGCTGGATTGGCGTCGCCACGCCGGTGCTCGACACCTGAATGAGATTCTCGATCACCTGACCCAGGGCCGGCGGCGCCTCCAGCCAACCCATGCGCAGGCCAGTCATCGCCCAGTTCTTCGAGAAGGTCTGGACGAACAGCACAAGGTCGCTCTCATCCATGACGTCGTGGAACGACGGCGCGCGTCCGCCCTCGTAAAAGAAGCGCCCATAGATTTCATCGGCGATGATCCACAACCCGTTCCGCCGCGCGATGTCGAGCAGTGCGCGCAGATCGTCGTGGCTGGCGATCCAGCCCGTCGGATTGGCCGGGGAATTGATGATCATCGCCCGCGTCGCGGGCGTGATCGCCGCGGCCAGCGCATCGGGATCGAGACGCCAGCGTGGGCTCGCGCCGCTCTCGTCGAAAACCAGCGGCGTCGTCACGGGCCGGGCCCCGGCGGCGCGCAAAACGCCGTCGAAATTCGGCCAGGCGGGCGAGGGGATGATGACGTCGTCGCCAACGCCGCAGGTCAGCCGCACCGCGAGTTGCAGCGCATGCATGCCGCCGATGGTGGCGAAGAAGCGCTCCGGCTCGAACGGCCCGGCGCTCCCGGCGAACGGCCCGCCGTAGTGTAGCGTCATATATTGCGCGATCGCCGCGCGCAGTTCGGGAATGCCGCGTTGATGCGTGTAGAACGTCTCGCCGTCGGCGAGCGATTTGCGCGCCGCCTCGACCACGCAGGCCGGCGGCCCCAGATCGCCCTCGCCAACCCAGAGCGGAATCAGCCCCTGCCGGCCGCGGCCGTGATTGAACAGTTCGACAATGCCGCTTTCCGGCACGGCCAGCGCCTCGGGGCGCAAGGCGGCGAGATGATTCGGGATGCGGGCGGCCGCGGCCGCGTCGGACGGAAGCGTTGTCATGGGAATTCCGGTCGATTGCGCGTCCGCCTTCGGTAGCCGCGCCGGCCGCGCCGATCAAGCCGCGCGCTCAATGCGGCAGCGCGCGCTCCATCAGCATCGTCTCCCGCCCGTCGAGATCGCAGGCGCCGAACATGGCGTGCGCCGGCCCGTCGATCCGGGTCGCGGCGTAGAGCGCTGCGAGCCCTTCATCATATTCGGCGAGCGCCGCGACGGCGGCGCGGCGCGCCAGCGCCTCGGTGACGATGCGGCCGTTGCGCTCCGCGTCGCGGCCCATCAGCCGCGCCGCGATCGCTTCGCCCGCCTTGCCCGGCGCGACGGCGTTGATCGACGCGCGCGCCGCCTCGGGCGCCCGCTGCGCCGCCCGCAGCACGTCGAGCGCCATCACGTTGCCGGAGCCTTCCCAGATGGCGTTGAGCGGCGCCTCGCGATAGAGCCGCGCCAGCGGCAGCTCCTCGACATAGCCGTTGCCGCCCAGGCATTCCATCGTCTCATAGATCAGCGCGGGCGCGGTCTTGCAGACGAGATATTTGATCGCCGGCGTCATCAGCCGCGCATAGGCCGCCTCGTTCGGATCGCTCGCGCTCGCGGCGATGGCGCGGGCGAGGCGGAACGACAGCGCCGTCATCGCCTCCACCTCCAGCGCGACATCGGCGATCACCGCGCGCATCATCGGCTGATCGGCGAGATGGCGCTGAAACACGGAGCGGTGCCTTGTATGATGCAGGGCGTTGGCGAGCCCCCAGCGCATCAGCCCGGCGGAAGACATGGCGCAATCGAGCCGCGTCATGTTGACCATCTCGATGATCGTCGGCACGCCCCGGCCCTCCTCGCCGACGCGCTCGGCGTAGGCGGCGAGAAACTCGACCTCGCTCGACGCATTGGAGCGGTTGCCGAGCTTGTCCTTCAGCCGCTGGAAGCGCAGCGCGTTGAGTTGCCCGTCCGGCCGGTGGCGCGGGATGAGGAAACAGGTGAGCCCGCCCCTGGCCTGCGCCAGCACGAGAAAGGCGTCGCACATCGGCGCCGACATGAACCACTTGTGCCCGGTGATCTCGTAATGGTCGCCGGCCTTGTCGGCGCGGCTGATATTGGCGCGCACGTCGGTGCCGCCCTGCCGCTCCGTCATGCCCATGCCGAACGTGACGCCGGACTTCTCCCACCACGGTCGTTGCGAGGGGTCGTAGACGCGCGAATGGATTTTCGGCGCCCAGCGCGCCGCGATTTCGGGCGCGGCGGCCAGCGCCGGCGTGACGGCGTGCGTCATGGTGATCGGACACATATGTCCGGCCTCGGCCTGCACCGCCATGTAGAGCCGCGCGCCGCGGGCGATGAAATCGCGCGCCGTGGCGCCCGGCGCGAAAGCCGAGGCGTGGATGCCCTGCGCAACGCTGCGGCTCATCAGCGCATGATAGGCCGGATGAAACTCGACGCGGTCGATGCGAAAGCCCTTCGGATCGACCTGACGCAGCGCCGGCGGTTTTTCGTTGGCGATGCGCCCCTCGTCGAGCGCTTGCGCCGACCCCCAGGACCGGCCGCACTCCGACAGCTTCGCCGCCGCCTCGTCGACGCCCGCCACCGCCATGGCGCGCCGCAGCGGCGCGTCGCTCAGATAAAGGTCGACGCCCTCATAGATCGGCGACTGATTGAATCCGGCGTCTTCGAGCGGCCTTTCGATGCGCGACATGGCTTTCTCCCGAACCTTTGCGCGTGACGGCTCGAGTTTCGGCCATCGCCGCGGCGGCGGCAAGGGCGCGCAAGGGGCCGCCGACAAGCAAAAGCCGCGGTCGACGCGCGACCGCGGCCTCCGTTTCAGGCTTTCGTCAAATCAGCGCTTGGCGAGGATGTCGCGGATTTGCTCCAGCAAAACTTCCTGACGCGCCGGCGGAGCCGGCTCGGCCGGGGCCGCGGCTTCCTGCTTCTTCATGCGGTTCATCGCCTTGACGACGAGGAACAGCACGAAGGCGATGATGATGAAGTTGACCGCGGCCGTGATGAACGAGCCGTAGCCGATGACCGCGCCCTGCTTGGCGGCGTCGACGTAGTTGGTGGCCGTGACGGCCTTCGACAAAGCAATAAAATAGTTGGAGAAGTCCAGACCGCCGGTGATCGCGCCGATGATCGGCATGATGACGTCCTTGACCAGCGAATCGACGATCTTTCCGAAGGCGCCGCCGATGACGACGCCGATGGCGAGATCGACAACATTGCCTTTCATGGCAAATTCTTTGAATTCCTTAAGCATTCACGCCTCCAAAAATAGGCTTGGGCTAATTTTCATTCCGACTTGCGCGTGCAAGTGCGCGGCAAAGCTAGCGCACAAGCGCTATTGATCCAAGCGACTTGCGGGAGCGCGGGAATCGTCGTGCTATGCGGGGCTGGAAAGCGCGCCGGAAGGAGAATCATGTCCGCGACCTGGATGGCGATCGTCACGGCGCTGGCCTATCTCTGCGCGCTGTTCGCCGTCGCCCATTACGGCGACACGGACGGCCGCCGCTTTGTCGTCGGCCGCGGGCGCTCGATGACCTACGCGCTCGGACTGGCGGTTTATTGCACCTCCTGGACTTTTTTCGGCTCGGTCGGACTGGCGTCCTCGCGCGGACTCGACTTTCTGCCGATCTATCTCGGACCGATCCTGGTCATGGGCGTCGGCTACCCGTTCGTCGAACGGCTGGTGCGCGTCGCCAAGGCGCAGAACACGACCTCGATCGCCGACTTCATCGCCTCGCGCTATGGCAAGTCCGAGCCGGTGGCGGCCATTGTCGCGCTGATCGCCTGCGTCGGCGTCGTGCCGTATATGGCCCTGCAATTGAAGGCGATTTCCTCTTCCTTCGCGATCGTTCTGGCGTCTTTCGACGCCGGCCGGCTGGCGCGCGGCGTCGCCTCCGGCGGCGTGTCGGCGTCGGTCGCCGCGCTTCTGGCCTTTTTCGCCATCGCCTTCGGCACGCGGCGGGTCGACGCGACGGAGCATCAGGACGGCCTGATGCTGGCCATCGGCGCCGAATCCGTCGTCAAGCTGCTCAGCTTCCTGGCCGTCGGCGCGTTCGTGGTGTGGGGCATGTTCGACGGCCTCGCCGATCTGACCCGCCACGCCGCCGAAAATCCCGCGATCGCCAGGGTGGTGTCCTCGGAGCCGGACCTGTCGTCCTGGATCGTGATGACGCTGGTCTCCGGTTTCGCGATCCTGCTCCTGCCGCGTCAGTTTCATGTCACCGTCGTGGAGAACCGCGACATCCGCGACGTCCGCACGGCCGCCTGGGTTTTCCCGCTCTATCTGGCGCTGATCAACGTCTTCGTCGTGCCGATCGCCGTCGCCGGCCTCGTTCTGCTGCCGTCGGGCGCGGTGGATCGCGACCTGACGGTTCTCGCCCTGCCCCTGCACGGACAGGCCGACGGCATGACGCTCGTCGCCCTGATCGGCGGACTGTCGGCTGCCACCGCCATGGTCGTCGTCGAATCGGTCGCGTTGGCCATCATGGTCTCCAACGACCTCGTGATGCCGCTGCTGCTGAACATGCGGCGCTCGCGCGCCTCGATCGAACGCGGCGATGTCGGCGCGCTCATTCTGGTCATCCGGCGCGTCGCCATCGTCGTCATGCTGATGCTGGCCTATTCCTATGTGCGGCTGGCCGGCGAGGCCGGTCTGGCGTCGATCGGCCTGTTGTCCTTCGCCTGCGTCGCCCAGATCGCGCCCGCCTTTTTCGGTGGCCTGCTGTGGACGCGCGGCACGTCGCGCGGCGCCATCGCCGGCCTGATCGCCGGTTTCACGGTCTGGGCCTACACCTTGCTGCTGCCCTCGCTCGATCCCACCTCCGTGCCGCTCGGCCAGCTCGTCGCCAACGGGCCGCTGGGCGTGGCGTTGCTGCGGCCCACCGCCATGTTCGGGTTGGAGATGCCGCCGCTGGTGCACGGCGTCACGCTCAGCCTGGCGGCCAATCTGGTCGCCTATGTCGCCTTTTCGCTGACCCGTCAGGCAAACCCGCTGGAGCGCCTGCAGGCCGCCCTTTTCGTGCGCCCGAGCGCCGCGCCCATGGCGCAAAGCCTGCGGCCGTGGCGCGCCAGCGTCACCATCGGCGAACTGGAAATGACGGTCGCCCGTTACATCGGCGCCGAGCGCGCGCGCCGCGCCTTCGAGAGCTTCCTGACCTCGCGCGGCATGACGCTGGCGCCCGGCGGCGAGCCGGACGCGCATCTCCTGCGTTTCGCCGAACATCTGCTGGCCTCGGTCATCGGCGCGGCGTCGTCGCGTCTCGTCCTGTCTCTGCTGCTGCGTCGCCGCCACGTGTCGCGCGAGGCGGCGCTGAAGCTCGTCGACGAAGCCTCGGCCGCCATCCAGTACAACCGCGACGTTTTGCAGCACGCCATCGACTTCGCCCGGCAGGGCATCACCGTTTTCGATCGCGATCTGCGTCTCGTCTGCTGGAACCGCGAGTTCCGCGATCTGTTCGACCTGCCGGTGGAGATGACGCGCGTCGGCGTCGGCGTCGACGAGATCATCCGCTTCAACGCCGAGCGCGGGCTCTACGGCTCCGGCTCAACGGATGAATTCATCGTCACGCGGCTCGATCTCCTGACCAACGAGCCGGAGCCGTTCCGGCTGCGCCTGCATCCCTCGCAGCGGGTCATCGAGGTGCGTTCGGCGCGGATTCCCGACGGCGGCATCGTCACCACCTATACCGACGTGACGGCGCAGGTCGCCGCCGAGGAAACGCTGGAGGCCGCCAACGAGACGCTCGAGCAGCGGGTGCGCGAGCGCACCGACGAACTGATGCGCCTGAACGCCGAGCTTGGCCGCGCCAAGGCCGAGGCCGACGACGCCAATCTGTCGAAGACGCGGTTTCTCGCCGCCGCCAGCCACGACATCCTGCAGCCGCTCAACGCCGCGCGGCTCTATGCCTCGTCCCTGACCGAACGCATGGCCGCCGACGCCGAAACGCCGCCGCCGGTCGATCTGGCGCGCAATGTCGACGCCTCGCTCGAGGCGGTGGAGGAAATCCTCACGGCCCTGCTCGACATTTCCCGTCTCGACGCCGGCGCGATGAAGTGCGAGATCACGGCCTTCCGCATTTCGGACATCCTCAATCAGCTCAAGCTGGAGTTCGGGCCGCTCGCGCGCGAGAAGAACCTGAGGCTGATCTTCGTGCCGACGACGCTGAGCGTCGCCTCCGATCGCCGGTTGCTGCGCCGCCTGCTCCAGAACCTCGTGTCCAACGCCATCAAATACACTCCGAAAGGCCGCGTGCTGGTGGGCGTGCGTCGCCGCGCCGGCGTCGCGCGCATCGAGGTGTGGGACACGGGACTGGGCATTCCGGAGGAGAAGCAACGGGTCGTTTTCCATGAGTTCGAGCGGCTCGAGGCCGGCGCCAGAACCGCGCGCGGTCTGGGGCTTGGCCTGTCGATCGTCGACCGCATCGCCCGCGTTCTCGGACGCAAGATCGAATTGCGCTCGCGTCCGGGCTCGGGCTCCGCGTTCGCGATCGACATCCCGCTCGCCCTGCGCCTGCCGGCCGCGGCGGGCGCGACCGAAGCGAGCGCGCCGGCGCCGCGCCAGCCGCTCGCCGGCCTCACCGTGCTTTGCATCGACAACGAGCCGCGCATTCTCGACGGCATGCGCACGCTGCTGTCGGGTTGGGGCTGCCGCTTCGTCGGCGGCGTCGACGAAAACGAGGCGTGCGGCCAGCTCGGACCCGGACAGCGGCCGGACGTCGTCATCGCGGACTATCACCTCGATGACGGCTATGACGGCGTCACCGCCATCGCGATCCTGCGCGCCCGCTTCGATCCCGAACTCCCGGCCGTGCTCGCCACCGCCGACCGCGGCGAGGCGATGCTGGAGCGCGCCGCCGCGGCGCGCATCACCGTGCTCGCAAAACCGCTCAAACCCGCCGCCCTGAGGGCGCTGCTGTCGCGCTGGAGCGCGCGGCGCGAGGTCGTCGAATGACGCCCCCTTGAAATTCGCCCGAATTTAGTTTACATGTAAACTATACGGATCGAACAGGTCCGGGCGGATTGTGGCTCGCCATGAGGCCGCCCGAATGCGAACTCCGGCGACAGCCGTGAACGGGAGTGAAGACGGATGCCGACATACAAGGCCCCCACCGACCATGTGAATTTTCTTCTGGATCACGTTTTCGACTACAGGAGCTATGAGTCGCTTCCGGGCTTCCAGGAAGCGACTCACGACGTCGTGGTCCATATTCTCGACGAGGCCGCCAGGATCGCCGAGGAAGTGCTGCAGCCGATCAACCTCTCCGGCGATCAGCAAGGCTGCACGCGCAACGCCGACGCCAGCGTGACCACGCCGAAAGGTTTCAGGGAGGCCTACAGGCAATATTCCGAGGGCGGCTGGCTCAGCCTCGCCGGCAATCCCGAATATGGCGGGCAGGGCCTGCCCTACACGCTGGCGGCCATCGTCAACGAGTTCTTCGCCTCCGCCAATCACGCCTTCACCATGTATCCCGGCCTGACCAACGGCGCGGTGGCGGCGATCGACGCCCACGCCTCGCCCGAGATCAAGCAGACCTATCTGCCGAAGATGATTTCCGGCGAATGGACCGGCACGATGAACCTGACGGAGCCGCATTGCGGCACCGACCTTGGCATGTTGAAGACGAAAGCCGTTCCCCAGGCCGACGGCTCCTATCTCATCACCGGCGAGAAAATCTTCATTTCCGCCGGCGAGCATGACCTGACCGACAACATCATCCATCTGGTGCTCGCCCGCATCGAGGGCGCGCCGGCCGGCACCAAAGGCATCTCGCTGTTTGTCGCGCCGAAGTTCCTCGTCAACGCCGACGGGTCGGTCGGCGCGCGCAACGGCGTCACATGCGGCGCGCTCGAGCACAAGATGGGCATTCACGGCAACGCGACCGCCGTTCTCAACTACGACGACGCCAAAGGCTGGCTCGTCGGCCAGGAGAACAAGGGCCTCGCCGCCATGTTCGTGATGATGAACGAGGCGCGCCTCGGCGTGGCGATCCAGGGGCTGGCCCAATCGGAGGTCGCCTGCCAGAACGCCGCGAACTACGCCCGCGAGCGTCTGCAAGGGCGGTCGCTCACCGGCCCGAAGGAGCCGGGCAAGCCCGCCGATCCGATCATCGTCCATCCTGACGTGCGCCGCGAACTGCTGAAAATCCGCGCCTTCAACGAGGCCTCGCGGGCGCTCTACATCTGGACGGCGCTGAAGGCGGACGTGGCGCATCGCTCCGGCGACGCCGACGCCCGACAGAAGGCCGATGACCATCTCGGCCTGATGACCCCCGTCATGAAGGGCGTCATGACCGATCAGGGCTTCGACAACGCCGTGCGCGCCCAGCAGATCTGGGGCGGCCATGGCTATATCGTGACCAACGGCATGGAGCAGTTTGTCCGCGACGCCCGCATCGCCCAGATTTACGAGGGCGCCAACGGCATCCAGGCGCTCGATCTGGTCGGCCGCAAGCTCGGCGCCAACGGCGGACGCGCCATCACCGCCTTCTTCGGCGAAGTGTCGGGCTGGATCAGGACGAACGAGGCCGACGAAGCGTTGAAGCCCTATGTCGCGCCGCTCAAGACCGGCCTTGGCCACCTCCAGCAGGCGACCATGTGGTTCATGCAGAACGCCATGAAGAACCCCGACAACGCCGGCGCCGGCTCCTATGATTACATGCAGCTCTTTGGTCTCGTCGCCATGGGCTACATGTGGGGCCGCATGGCGAAGGCCGCGCTGGCGCTGAGCAATGGCGACCGCGCCGCCGAGATGCAGGCGCGTCTGCTCACCGGCAAGTTCTACATGGAGCGCATGATGCCGGAGACGGTCGCGCATCTGGCCCGCATCACGGCCGGCGCCGACACGATCATGGCGATGCCCGCCGAGATGTTCTGAACGTGGCGAGGGGGCGGCTTGGCGCCCCCTCGCCCTTTGCCCACAATGCGCGCCCAGGGCCGACGCCGGCCGCGCGCCAATGACAACGGGAGACCCCAATGGCTGACGCCTTCATCTACGACCACGTGCGCACCCCGCGCGGACGCGGCAAGCCCGACGGCTCGCTGCACGAAGTCTCGACCCTCGGACTGGCGACCTCGGCGCTGAAGAGCCTGCGCGAGCGCAACAATCTCGATACGAAACTCGTCGACGACGTGGTCTTCGGCTGCGTCGATCCGGTCGGCGAGGCGGGCTCCGACGTCACCCGCGCCGCCGCGCTCGCCGCCGACTACGGCGATCATGTGCCCGGCGTGCAGATCAGCCGCTTCTGCGCCTCCGGCCTCGATTCGGTCAATTTCGCCGCCGCGCAGATCATGGCCGGCCAGCACGAGATGACCATCGGCGGCGGCGTCGAGAGCATGAGCCGCGTCGGCCTCGGCGCCTCCGGCGGCGCCTGGCCGGTCGATCCCTCCATCGCCATCAAGTCCTATTTCATGCCGCAGGGCGTGTCGGCCGATCTCATCGCCACGAAATACGGCTTCTCGCGCGACGACGTCGACGCCTATGCGGTGGAATCCCAGAGGCGCGCGGCCATGGCCTGGGCCGAGGGCCGCTTCGCCCGCTCCGTCGCCCCGGTGCGCGACGTCAACGGCCTCGTCATTCTCGACCGCGACGAGCACATGCGCCCGGACGCCACCATGCAATCGCTGGCGAGCCTCAAGCCGTCTTTCGTCATGATGGCCGAACAGGGCGGCTTCAACGCCGTCGCCCTGCAGGCCCACCCCGAGGTCGAGGCGCTCAACCACGTTCATCACGCCGGCAATTCCTCCGGCATCGTCGACGGCTCGGCCGCCGTCCTGCTCGGTTCGAAGGAGGCGGGAGCCAGGGCCGGCCTCAAGCCGCGCGCGAAAATCCGCGCCTTCGCCAATATCGGCTCGGAGCCGGCGATCATGCTGACGGGGCCCGTCGACGTGACCCGGAAGCTGCTGAAGAAGGCCGGCATGACGATCAACGACATCGACGTGTTCGAGGTCAACGAGGCCTTCGCCTCGGTCGTGCTGCGCTTCATCCAGGCCTTCGACGCCGATCCGGCCAGGGTCAATCCCAACGGCGGCGCCATCGCCATGGGCCATCCGCTCGGCGCGACCGGCGCGATGATCCTCGGCACGGCGCTCGACGAACTGGAGCGCACCGGCAAATCCACGGCGCTGATCACGCTCTGCATCGGCGCGGGCATGGGCACCGCCACGATCATCGAGCGCGTCTGAGCGACATTTTCATATTCAAGGGGGGCAACCCTCACCCGGCCGCTGACGCGGCCGCCCTCTCCCGTTGGGAGAGGGTTATCAGGGAGACGAGATCATGAACCTCACCGAATTCAAATTCGAGGTCGACGGCGACGGCATCGCGCTGCTCACCTGGGACATGCCCGGCCGTCCGATGAACGTGCTGACGCCGCAGGTCATTGACGAACTCGAGGCCGTCGTTGAGAAGGTCGCCGGCGACGCCGCCATCAAGGGCTGCGTCATCACCTCGGCCAAGGACGCGTTTTCCGCCGGCGCCGATCTCACCGTGCTCAAGGCCGGCAAGGACGATTACGAAAAGGCGTTGCGCGAGCAGGGTCCGGACGCGGCCATGCGCCTCTTCTACGAGAACGCGCGGCGCGGCGGCGTCGTCTATCGCAAGCTCGAAACCTGCGGCAAGCCTTTCGCCGCCGCCATCAACGGCATGGCGCTGGGCGGCGGTTTCGAACTGCCGCTCGCCTGCCACTATCGCGTGCTCGCCGACGACGACAAGACGCGCGTCGGCCTGCCGGAGATCAAGATCGGCCTGTTCCCCGGCGCCGGCGGCACGCAGCGCGTGCCGCGCCTGATGCAGACCGGCGATGCGCTGCAGATGCTGCTGAAAGGCGATCCGCTCAAGCCGAAGATCGCGAAGATGCAGAATCTCGTGCACGAACTCGCGCCCAAAGCCGAGGTCGTCGAGAAGGCGAAGGCCTGGATTCGCAACGGCGGCAAGGGCGTCGCGCCCTGGGACGAGAAGGGCTACAAACTGCCGTCGGGCAAGGTGTTCTCGCCGACCGGCATGATGATCTGGCCAGCCGCCAACGCGCTCTACCGCCGTGAGACGCAGGACAATTACCCCGCCGCCAAGGCCATCCTGCAGTGCGTTTACGAAGGCCTGCAACTGCCCATGGACGCCGCTTTGCGCGTCGAGGGGCGGTATTTCGCCAACATCCTGCGCTCGCCCGTCGCCGCCGCGATGATCCGCTCGCTGTTCATCTCGATGGGCGAGTTGAACAAGGGCGCGCGCCGGCCGGCCAACGAGCCGAAGACCAGCATCAAAAAGGTCGGCGTCATCGGCGCGGGCTTCATGGGCGCGGGCATCGCCTATGTCAGCGCCGTCGCCGGACTTGAGGTGGTGCTGATCGACCGCGACATGGCCGCGGCCGAGAAGGGCAAGGCCTATACGGACAGGCTCGTCTCCGGACGGATCGCCAAGGGCCGCGCGACGACCGCCGAGAAGGACGCCCTGCTCGCCCGCATCACCCCCTCGGCCGATTACGCCGCGCTGAAAGGCTGCGACCTGGTGGTCGAGGCCGTGTTCGAGGATCGCGGCGTGAAGGCGGAGGCGACGAAGAAGGCGGTCGAGGCGCTCGGCCCGGATATTGTGTTCGCGTCGAACACGTCGACGCTGCCGATCACCTCGCTCGCGGAAAACCATCCGAAGCCCGAGAACTTCATCGGCATCCATTTCTTCTCGCCGGTCGAGAAGATGTTGCTCGTTGAAAACATCATGGGCGCGAAGACGGGGTCGCGGGCGCTGGCCACCGCGCTCGATTTCGTCCGCATCATCAGGAAGACGCCGATCGTCGTCAACGACACGCGCGGCTTCTACGCCAACCGCTGCGTCGGCAATTACATCCGCGAGGGCCATTTGATGCTGATGGAGGGCGTGCCGGCGGCGATGATCGAGAATGTCGCCCGCATGGCCGGCATGCCGGTCGGCCCGCTCTCGCTCAACGACGAAGTGGCGCTTGATCTCGCCTGGAAAGTGCTGCAGGCGACCAAAAAGGATCTCGGCGCCTCGGTCATCGACCCGGCGCAGGAGAAACTGCTGGAAACCATGGTCGTGCAGAAAGAGCGTCTCGGCCGCAAGAACGGCAAGGGCTTCTACGACTATCCCGAGAAGGGCCCGAAGAAGCTGTGGCCGGGCCTCGCCGATCTGCAGGACAGGAAGCTCGATCCCGATGCGATCAACGTGGAGGAGCTGAAGCAGCGCCTGCTTGTCACGCAGGCGGTGGAAGCCGCCCGCACCGTCGAGGAAGGCGTCGTCACCGATCCGCGCGAGGCGGATGTCGGCTCGATCATCGGCTTCGGCTTCGCGCCGTGGTCCGGCGGCACGCTGAGCTATATCGACATGATGGGCGCGAAGACATTCGTCGAGCTTTGCGACCGGCTTGCCGCCAAATACGGTCCGCGTTTCGCCCCGCCGAAGCTCCTGCGCGACATGGCCGCGAAGGGCGAGACCTTCTACGGCCGCTTTGAACAGGGCAAGCTGGCGGCCTGACGAGCCCCTTCCCTCTCCCCGGTCTGAACGCCGTTCACGGGGAGAGGGCCAGGGTGAGGGGCGTCGCCGGGGCGGCCGATGACGCCGAACGACGCGTCGCGCCCCGCCCGTCCATCCTGCCTTCGGACGCCTTCGCCCCGCGCGCGGGGCGAAGGAAGAGACCATCCATGAACCTGCTCTTCCGCCTCGTCTGGATGCTGCTGACGCTGCGCGCGCGTGGGCCCTTCACGCCGCCGGACGATGTGTCGCGCGTGCCCCTGATCGTTTTTCCCAACGATCTTGACCTGAACTTCCACGTCAACAACGGCCGCTATCTGACTCTGATGGACATCGGCCGCATCGACATGTTCATCCGCTCCGGCCTGCTGCGCGCGGCGCGCAGCCATGGCTGGACGCCGGTTCTGGCGGCCGGAAAAATCCGCTTCCGCCACGAGATGCGCGCCTTCCAGCGCTTCACGGTGGAAACGCGCGTGGTCTACTGGAATGACGTGACGGTGGTGATGGAGCACCGCTGCGTCATCGATCATCCGCGATACGGCCGGACCGCCGCCGCGGTCGCCCTGATGCGCGGCGGCTTCTACGACCGCAAGGCGAAGGCCTTCGTGCCGATCGCGACAATGCTCGAGGCCGCCGGCCTGCCCCGCCGCGACCCACCGCCGGCGAGCGACGAAGTCGCCGCCTTCCTCGCGGCGGAAGACGCGCTGAAGCGCGCCGGCTGATTGCGCGCGACCGCCGCACGCCCTTAAGCTGCGGCGATCAGGGAGCGCCCATGTCCCGCCGCATCGATTATTATTTCACCCTTGTCAGCCCCTGGGCCTGGCTCGGCCACGACGCCTTTCTCGACATCGCGCGGCGTCACAGGCTCGCCGTGACGTTCAGGCCGGTGCTGCTGAACAGGGTGTTTCCGGATTCGGGCGGCCTGCCTCTCGCCCGGCGCCATCCCCTGCGCCAGCGCTACCGGCTGATGGAATTGCAGCGCTGGCGCGAAGCGCGCGGTCTGCCGCTGAACATCCGGCCGAAGCACTGGCCGTTCGACGTGGGCGCCGCCGACCGGCTCGTCGTCGCCGCGCAAATGGCCGGCGCGGACGCCGGCAGGCTCGCGGGATTGCTGTTTCGCGCTGTTTTCGTCGACGAACGCGATCTGGGGCAGCGTCAGACGCTGGCGGACATTCTCGGCGAAGGCGGCTTCGACGCCGACCTGCTGGCGCGCGCGGAGGGGGAGATGGCCGGCCGCATCTATGATGCGACGCCGGCCGAAGCGCTCGCGGCCGGCGTGTTCGGCTCGCCGTCCTACGTGCTCGACGGCGAGGTGTTCTGGGGCCAGGATCGGCTGGAGTTGCTGGAGACCGCGCTGAACAGCGGCCGCAAGGCCTATTCAGCCGACGTGTGAGGCGCGCATGTCGTCGCCCGCCAGCCGGGCGTGCGTGGCGCGCAATTGCGCGATGGCGCTGTCCAGATCGCGCCGCTGGCGCTCCAGATGGTCGATCTGCGCAAGGATCTGGCCCGGCGGCAGCGTGATGCCCGCCTCCCGCGACGCCTCCGCCTCCTGCAACTGGCCGCGCGCCGCCATGTCGCGGATCTCGCCCAGCGTGAATCCGAGGCTCTTCGCCTTCAGGATGGCCTGCAACCGGCCCTTGTCCCGAGCCGAATAGAGCCGCGCCGCGCCCTGCCGCAGCGGCGCCAGCAGCCCCTTGTCCTCATAGAAGCGCAAGGCGCGCAAACTGACGCCGAAAGCGCGCGCCATATCGCCGATCGTCGCCAGATCGTCCTGACTCTGGCTGAGGCGGCGGGCGTCTCCCGGCGCGCGGCGTGCGAAATTCATGGCCTTTCTCCTCCCGGACGAATCATGCGGCAGGCTCCAGACCTATGGGAAAAAAACGAAAAATACAATCTGTAATTGCATTATCAGGCGTATACAACCTGCCGGCCTTTAAGCTGTCTGTGCCGAAATCGTCCATGCTTAACGCCATGTTTACCATGCCGACGGAAAGTTCCGCTCAGGGTGGGGAAGCCGGATCGTGTGCGATTCGCTCTCCTGAACGCAGATCGGGCTGGTCATGAGCAAAGCTTTGCCGTGGAGCATCAAAGGCGTCGATTTCGACGCGCGGGAGGCCGCGAAGGAGGCCGCCCGGCGGTCCGGCATGTCGCTTGGCGACTGGCTCAACAACGTCATCGCCGACCGCGCCGCCGAAATGGGGGTCGACGAGGACGAATTCGACGTCGACGACCGCATGGACGCCGTCGCCCTCCGGCTGCAGCGCCTGCGCGACCGGCAGGATGAACGCCCCCGCCGCGGCGCGCGGCCCGCGCGCCGCGCGCCCGGGGACGATGATCATGACGCCTGGGAGGCGCCGGCTTACGAAGGGCCCGCGCAATTGCGCCGGCGCATCCGCGACCGTTTGCCGGCGCGGGAGGCCTATTATGACGCACCCCGCCAATGGAGCCGGGGCCACGATCCAGAGGCGCTGCTCGACCGCGCCGTCGAGGCGTTCGACCAACGCGCCTCGGAGGCGCAGGCGCGCACGCAGCGCGCCCTCGCCGGCGTGACCCGCCGCCTCGCCGAAATCGAGGGACAGGTCGCGCGCCGCGCCGAGCCGGATCCGCGGCATGACGCGCGCCCGCGCATGGACGAGCCCGACCGGAACGACCCGATCGCCCGGCTCGAAGGCAAGGTCGCCGCCATTCTCGACACGCTCAACCGGCCGCCGCCGCTGCGCGTTGTCCCGCCCCCGGCCCCGCCGCCGGCGGCGCCGCGCGCCGCCGCGCCAACCCGTCCCGTCGACGACGCCATCGCTGAAATCGCCCGCCGCCAGCGCGATCTCGACGGCGTCCCGCCGCCGCGCCGCTCCCTGCGCGATCAGTTGTTGTCCCGCGCCGGCGCGCCCGATCGCGCCATCGAACGCTCGGTTGAGGCGTTGCAGACGGAAATCGCCGGGCTCGCCGCGCGCCTCGACGACATGCGCCTCTCGGCGCGGGAGGCGCCAAGCCAGAACGACATCGTCGGACTCGCCGCGCGCATCGACGATGTGCGCCGCTCGACGCAGCAGGCTCCGAGCCAGAACGACATCGCCGCGTTGACGGCGCGCATCGAGGAGATGCGGCGCGACACGCAGAAAGTTCTCAGCCAGACGGATATGTCCGGCCTCACCGCGCGCTTCGAGGAAATCCGCCGCGAGGCGTCGAAATCTCCGAGCCAGGACGATCTCGAACGGCTGCGCCGCGAGGTTTCAGATCTCGCGCGCGGCCTCGGCGATCTTGATCCTCGCCGCTCCATGTCGGCGCTCGAAGCCGCGATGCAGGATCTGGCGCGTCGCGTCGAGACCTTGCGCGACGGCGGCGACCGCGGCCAGCTTCTGGCGCCGATCGAGGCCATCGCCTCGGACCTGCGCCTCGCCCTGTCGCAGATTGATCCCCGGTCGCATCTGAGCGCGCTCGAAGACGGCGTGCGCGCCATGGCCCGCAAGCTCGAGAGTCTGCGCGCGCCCTCGCTCGACAGCGCCGCCTTCGATCGTCTCGAGCGGCAAACCGGCGAAATTCGCGCCCTGCTGGCGGACGTCACGACCCGGCCCCAGCCGGTGGAAAAACTGGAGCGTCAGATCGCCGCGCTGGCCGATCGTCTCGACAAGGCGGCCCTTGGCGGCGCCGCCGGCCGCGCCGACGTCGAGGCGGCGGTCGCCGACATCCGCGCCGTCATCTCGAACGCCCGGCCCGACGACGCCTTCCGCAAGGTCGATTCGCGGCTGGAGCAGCTCTCCGCCAAGCTCGATGAAGTCCTGCGCAAGCCGGCTGCGCCCGCGCCGGCCGCGAGCGCCGCCCCCGGCGGCGTCGCCAGGGTGGACACTTCCAATCTCGAACGCATGCTCCGTTCGATGTCGGAGAAGATCGATGCGGTTCGCGCGCCCGAGAATCCGGCGGCGCTCGAACGCGTCATGCAGGATTTCACCCAACGCATCGAGGACACGCTGCGTCAGCCGCGCGCCGACGCGGCGCCCGACACCACCGGGCTCGAGCAGACCGTGCGCGCCCTCGCCGACCGCATTGAAACGCTGCGTCCGCAGCAGGCCGACGCGAAGGCGCTCGAAGCCGTGATGCGCGCGCTCGCCGACAAGATCGAGGCGGTTCAGGCGCCGCAGGTCGAAGGCCAGGCCCTCGAAGCGCTGGAGCGGCAAGTCGCAGCGCTCGCCGCGCGCCTTGAGAAGGCCGGGCCGCCGGACGGCGCCCTGGCCGCGCTCGAACGTTCGATGGGCGATATTTTCGTTCACCTCGAAGAGATGCGGAACGTCACGGTGGACGCCGCCGAGGCCGCCGCCCGCAGCGCCGTCAGCCACGCGCTGGAACGCGCGCCGGCCGCCGCGCCCGCCGCCGACCTCACCCGCGAACTGTCCGAGCTGCGCAACCGCTACGACACGGCCGATCGCCGCGCCCAGTCGACGCTGACCGCCGTGCACGACACGCTGGAAAAAGTCGTCGGCAGAATGGCGATGCTGGAGGAGGAGGTGGCCCAGAGCGCCCGCCAGCAGGCGATCGCGCCCGCGCCGCCGGCCGCGCGCGTCCCGGCCGCCGAGCCGCGTTCCGCCGCGCCGCAGGCCCCCGCCGTCGCGCCGTCCCAGCCGACGACGCGCCCCTCCGCGCCCGCGCAGGCGCCGCTGCATGACGACGACTTCCTGATCGACCCGGTTGGCCGGCCGGAGCCCAAAATCTCTTCGCCGCGTCCCGACGCGCTGCGCGCGGCGCCCGCCGCCGCACCGGTCGAGGCCGACGACGGCAAGTCGGCGCAGGCCAATTTCATCGCCGCCGCCCGCCGCGCCGCGCAGGCCGCCGTCCGCGAAAGCCAGCTCGCCGAGGTCGCCAAAACGGCGGGCGGCGCGCGCAAGGGCGTCGGGCCGAAACCGGGCGTCGCCGCTGTCGTCAGCGCCGGCGCAGGCGCCGCCGGCAAGCTGGCGCAGTTGCGGACGGCGTTTGAGGCCCATCGTAAACCCGTCGTGCTTGGCCTGAGCGCGCTCGTCACGCTGGCGATCGCCTACCAGCTTCTCGGCCCCGCCGAGCCGCCGCCGCCCGCCGCGCCGCGCGCGCCCCAGGCCGCGCCCAAGGCGCCGCCGCCGCGCGTCGAGCCGGCGCCGCAGAGCATGGCGCCCCAGGGAATGGCCCCGCAAGGGATGAGCGCGCAGGGAATGAGCGCGCAGGGGATGGCCCCGCAGGCGATGAGCCCGCAGGGACAGTCTCCGCAAGGCGTGGTTCCGCAGGGCCCGCCCCCGCAGGCCGCCGCGCCGGCGCCCGTCCAGCTTCAGCCGGCCGCGCCCGCCGCGCCTCCCGGCAAGGGCGCCCGCGTCGACTCGCCGGACATGGCGCCCGTCGGCGCGCTGTCTCCCGCCGGCGGCCTCACGATGTCGCCGACCGCGGGCCTCGCCGCGATTCGCGACGCCGCGGACGCCGGCGCGGCCAACGCGCAATATGAACTCGCCAGCCGGTTCGCCGACGGGCGCGGCGTCAATCGCGACATGAAGGCCGCCGCCCAATGGTTTGAAAAGGCGGCCGCGCAGGGCCTCGCGCCGGCGCAATATCGCCTCGGGTCGCTCTACGAGAAAGGGCTCGGCGTCTCCCGCGACGCCGTTCAGGCCCGCATCTGGTATATGCGCGCCGCCGAGCGCGGCAACGCCCGCGCCATGCATAATCTGGCGGTTCTGACCGCCGAGGGCGTCGACGGCAAGCCCGACTACAACGCCGCCGCGCAATGGTTCCGCCGCGGCGCCGAGTTGGGCGTGCGCGACAGCCAGTTCAATCTCGCCATTCTTTACGCCCGCGGCCTCGGCGTGCAGCAGAGCCTCGTGCATTCCTACGCCTGGTTCGACGCCGCCGCCGCGCAGGGCGACGCCGACGCCGGCAAGAAACGCGATGAAGTCGCCGGCCGCCTCGGCAATGTGGACCTCGCCGCCGCCAGGGCCATGGCCGCCGCCTACAAGCCGCGCCAGCCCGACGCGGCCGGCAACGGCGTGCCTGTTCCGGTCGGCGGCTGGGAGGCGCTGCAGAAAGCTCCGACGGCGACGCCGGGCGGACCGGCGCGCAAGCCGGCGAAAGTCTCGTCGCTGTGAGGATAGGAATGGCTTTTCCGGCGGCGATGCCGGATAAGGCCGTTTCAAGACCGGAGTCCCGCAACCGAGCCTGAGCCTTGCAGATCTACCTGCCCATCGCCGAAATGCCGATCGATATGTTCGTCGTGCTCGGGATCGGCGCGGCGGTCGGCTTCATTTCGGGCATGTTCGGCATCGGCGGCGGCTTTCTGCTGACGCCGGCGCTGATCTTTCTCGGCGTGCCGCCCGCCGTCGTCGTGGCCACCCAGGCGCCGCAGATCGCCGCCTCCTCCCTGACATCGACGCTCGCCGCCTGGCGCAAGAACGCCGTCGACCTCAAGCTCGGAATGGCGCTGCTGGCCGGCGGCCTGATCGGCACCCAGCTCGGCGTGACGTTCTTCAACGCCATGAGCCGGATTGGCCAGCTCGACACCGTGATCGCGGTGTCCTACGTCGTCCTGCTGGGCGTGATCGGCCTGCTGATGCTGATCGAGAGCGTCGGCTCCGTTCTGGCCATCGGCAAGACCCGCGCCGCCGCGCCGAAAGCGACCCGAAGGTGGGGCGAGCGCATGCCCTGGCGAATCCGGTTCGAGCGCTCGGGCATGACGGTCAGCGTCATTCCGTTGATGCTTCTGGCGCTCGCCGTCGGCTTCATCGGCGCCGTGCTCGGCATCGGCGGCGGCTTTATCATGGTTCCGGCGCTGATCTATCTTTTCCGCGTGCCGACGCAGATCGTCGTCGGCACATCGAGCCTGCAAATCCTCGTCACGATGATCGCGGCGACCATCCTGCATGCGGTGACGGATCGCGGCGTCGATCTGTTCCTCGGCTCGCTGCTGATGGTCGGCAGCGTCTTCGGCGCGCAATTCGGCGCGCGCGCCGGCGCGCATTTGCGCGGCGAATATTTCCGTCTGCTGCTGGCGCTTCTCGTGTTCGGGGTCGCCCTGCGTTTCGGCCTGGACCTTGTCGCGAGGCCCGAGCACCCCTTCACCGCCAGCGCGACGGAGACCTCGCGATGAAGCGGTTGCTGGCTCTCCTCCTCGTCTTCGCGGCGGTCCCGGCGGCGCGGGCGGAAACGCTCGTCGCCGCCATATCCCGCGCCCGCGTCGACATCACCTCGAATTTCACCGGCGCCGAACTCGCCGTTTTCGGCTCGGTCGAGCGCGACGCGGCGACCATCGCGCGCGCCACCGGCTACGATGTCGTCGTCACCGTGCGCGGGCCGCGCGGCGCGGTGACGGTGCGCGAGAAGAAATTGTTCGGGCCGTTCTGGCTCAACGCCGATGCGCGCAAATACATCGCCGCGCCCGCCTTTGTCTCCGTGCTGAGCAACAGGGCGCTTTCGGAGATCACCGCGCCCGAGCTGCGCGAGAAGCTCCGCATCGGCGTTGACACCCAGATCGCGGCGCGCCCCAGCGCCCGCTTCCGCCTTGACGAGGAAGAGCCGGAATTCCGCGCCGCCCTCTTGCGCATCCGCCGCGCCCAGGGCCTGTTCTCGGAACATGCGGAAGCGGTGCAATTGCTCACGCCGACATTGTTCAAGGCGACGCTGCATTTGCCGGGAACGGCGCCGCTCGGGCCTTACGACATCGACGTGGCCTTGTTCGCCGACGGCTCGCAACTGGCGCGCGCGTCGCTGAATTTCACCGTCAACAAGGTCGGCTCCGAGGACGCGGTCGCCGCTTTCGCCCGGCGAAGCCCCCTGCTCTACGGCCTGTCGATGGTCGCCATCGCCATGCTGGTCGGATGGCTGGCGAGCGTCATTTTCCGGCGCGATTGAGCCGGGCGGACGCGATCAGTCCGGCAGGCACCGCCCGACCGGCAGAGAATGCGTCGCCGCCCGCCCCAGCACATGCGCGATCGGTCGCGAACCGAACAGCCCGTCGAACGCCGCGTCGCGGATATTGAGCCCGCCGGCGAACGCGCCGAACGCCGGCAGGATCAGCCGCGCCCCGTCGCCGACGAAACAGCGCCGGCGCAAGGGCCCCGCCCGGCCCGGCACGCGCGCCGCCGGATGCAGATGCCCGGCGATCTCGCCGGTCTGAACGCCGGCGCGCGGCTCATGGCGAAATACCAGCGCCCCGACGCGCCATTCCGCATAAGCCGCGCCAAAGTCGCTCGCCGCCTCGGGATCGTGATTGCCTGCGATCCAGATCCAGTCGCGCCCGGCGCCGAGCGCGCGCAGGGCGTCCGCGTCCCGCGCCGTCATCCGCGTCCGGGCGCGAGGATCGTGAAAGGAATCGCCCAGAGCCACGACGCCCGCCGGGCGATAGCGCGCGACGAGCGCGGCGAGCCGCGCCAGCGTCGCCGCCGTGTCGTAAGGCGGCAGGAAAATCCGGCGCGAGGCGAAGGCGGATCCTTTTTCCAGATGCAGATCAGCGACGATCAGCAATCGCTCGCTTTCATGCCACAGCGCGCCGGACGGATCGGCCGTCAGCGCCACGCCGGCGACACTCGGCCCGACATGCGCGGCGACGGCGACGGCGGATGACGTCATGGCGCGGTCAACTCCCCGATCAGGGCCTCGGCGGCCTCCGCGAGGCTCGTCTCCTGCGCCTGCCCATAAATCGGTTCGCGGCCGATTTCCAGCAGGATCGGCGCCGACAACGGCGAAAATCGCTGCAACCGCTGGTGTCGGATATGTCCCTCAATCCGCGCCAGCATCTGCGCCAGGCGCTCCAGATCGAGCAGCCCCGCCGCCGCGTCGGCGCGCGCCGCGCGCAGCAGGATGTGATCGGGCTCGTGCCGGCGCAGCACGTCGTAGACGAGATCGGTCGAGATCGTCACCTGTCGCCCGGTCTTCTCCTTGCCGGGAAAGCGCCGCTCGATGAGACCGGAGATGACGGCGCATTGCCGGAACGCGCGTTTCATCATCGCCGATTCCTGAAGCCATTCCTCCAGATCGTCGCCGAGCATGTCCTGCGCGAACAGGTCCGCGATCAGCGCCGTCGTCCCGACGGGCCGCAACGCCCAGATGGCCAGCGCGTAATCGTTCGCGACAAAACCCAGAGGCTCCAGCCCGCGCCGCTCCATGCGCCGCGTCAGCAGCATCCCGAGCGTCTGATGCGCCAGCCGCCCCTCGAACGGATAGGCGACGAGATACTGCCGGTCGGCGTGCGAAAAGGTCTCGACCAGGAGGTCGTCGGCGCCGGGCAGCGATGAGCGCCCGGCCTGCAACTCCAGCCAGTCCCGCGTCTGCGCCGGCAAGGCCGTCCACTGCGTCCGATCCGCCAGCAGCGCCCGCACGCGCGCGGCGAGATGGGTGGAGAGCGGGAACTTGCCGCCGGCGTAGGAGGGAACCTTCGGCGTCGCTCCCGCCGCGCGCGTCACCAGCGCTTCGTTTTCGACCACGCCCTGCAACGCCAGAACCTCGCCGCCGAACAGGAAGGTGTCGCCCGGCGCCAACCCTTCGATGAAATAATCCTCGATCTCGCCGAGCACGCGCCCGCCGCGTGTCAGCCGCCCGGTGTAGCGCGTGGCGCCGTCGGCCTGGCCGCGTCCGCGCACGAGGCGCACCTTCAGCATTTCGGCTTCCACGATCGCGCCGATGTTCATGCGATAGGTCTGCGCCACGCGGCCGTCGGCCACGCGCCACAAGCCATCCTTCGTGCGGCGAATTTTGGCGAAACGATCGTAGCTCTTCAGCGCATAGCCGCCATGGGCGACGAAATGCAGCGCGTCGTCGAAATCGCTCCGCGTCAGATTCGCATAGGGCGCCGCGCTCGCGACTTCGCCGTAGAGCGCGTCGGCGTCGAACGGCGCGGCGCAGGCCGTTCCGAGAATGTGCTGCGCCAGCACGTCGAGAGCGCCGGCGCGCGGGCTGGCCGTGTCCTGCGCGCCCTCGCGCGCCGCATCGACGGCGGCGCGGCATTCAAGCGTCTCGAAGCGGTTGGCGGGCACGAGCAGCGCGCGCGACGGCTCGTCGAGGCGATGATTGGCGCGGCCGATGCGTTGCGTCAGCCGGCTCGCGCCCTTCGGCGCGCCGACGTTGACGACGAGATCGACATCGCCCCAGTCGATGCCGAGATCGAGCGTCGAGGTGCAGACGATGGCCCGCAAACGCCCTTCCGCCATCGCCGCTTCGACGCGCCGCCGCTGGCCGGCGTCGAGCGAGCCGTGATGCAGCGCGATCGGCAGCGCGTCGTCGTTGAGGCGCCACAATTCCTGAAAGGTGAATTCGGCCTGCGCCCGCGTATTGACGAAAACCAGCGTCATGCGCGCGGCCTTGATGGCGGCGTAGATCTCCGCCAGCGCATGACGCGCCGAATGGCCGGTCCATGGCAGGCGCTCGCCCGTATCGAGAATCGCCAGATCCGCCGGGGCCCCCGGCGGCGCGACGACGAGCGCGGCCCGGTTCGGCCGCGCCACGATCCAGTCGCGCAAGTCGTCGGGATCGCGCACCGTCGCCGACAGTCCGACGACGCTCGCCGACGGCGCCAGCGTGCGCAGGCGCGCCAGCCCCAGCGCCAGCAGATCGCCGCGCTTGGCCGTGACGATGGCGTGCAATTCGTCGAGCACGATGCGCCGCAAGGTCGAGAACAGCGGCGCGGCGTCGGGCCCCGCCAGCAGCAGCGCCAGTTGCTCCGGCGTCGTCAGCAGCACGTCGGGCGGATCGCGCCGCTGCCGCGCCCGTTTCGCGGCGGACGTGTCCCCCGTGCGCGTCTCGATGCGCAGATCGAGGCCGATGTCGGCGACGGGCGCCTCGAGATTGCGCGCGATATCCACCGCCAGAGCCTTGAGAGGCGAGATGTAGAGCGTATGCAGCCCGCGATTTTTGACGCGTCCGCGCGCCTGCGCCTCCACCAGCGTCGGCAGGAATCCGGCGAGCGTCTTGCCCGCGCCCGTCGGCGCGATCAGCAGCGCGCTTTCACCCGCCTGGGCGTGAGCGAGCAATTGCAACTGATGCGGACGCGGCGACCAGCCGCGCGCGGCGAACCAGTCGCGAAAAACGTCGGGCAGGCGCGGGTCGGGCTGCGTCACCCGACTAACCTAGGCGCGGGCGAGGACGGCGACCAGACCCGGAACGTCGCGCCCCGCGTCCTGGCGCGTCGAGGCCTCATGCAGATCCAGGACGACAAAGCCGTTTTCGTTGGCGAGACGGCGCAGGTAGGCCTGCGCGTGGCGATAGCGCAGATCGTCGCCGACCGCGTAATCGGCGCCCTCGCCGCGCTGCACGGTGAAGGCGAACAGCCCGCCGCTCTCAAGCGCGCGCGCGCTCGCGCGAAAGACCGGAGCCAGATCGCCGAGATAGACGAAGACGTCGGCAGCGATGACGAGATCGGCGCTGTCCTCGCCCTGCCCCTGCAGAAAATCGAGAAGATCGCCGGCCTTGGCGTGATTGTAGACGCCGGTGGCGCGCGCCGCCTCAACCATGCGCGGCGACAGATCGACGCCATGGATCGAGTCGAAATGCGGAAACAACGCCCGCCCCATCAGCCCCGTGCCGCAGCCGAGATCGAGCACGCGGTCGAAATGCAGCGGCAGCGATTGCGCATCCCGCGCCGCCGCCAGCGCGTCACGCAGGACTTCCGGCCCGCGGTAGGCCAAATCCTCACGCAAATGCTTGTCGAACCGCCCGGCGTATTGGTCGAACAGACCGCGCACATAGCCCGCCGGCGGCGCGGCCGGCGCGGCGCCGCCCAGCCGCGCCAGATGCAGGCCGGCGCCGAGTTCATCGCCCGCATCGCAGTCGCGCGCGCGGGCGAACGCATCCGCCGCCGCCGCGCTCTGCCCGAGCCGCGCGCGCGCCTGTCCCAGTCCGAACCAGGCGGCGGCCCAGCGCGGCGCGACCTCGGCGGCCTGCGCGAAAAGATCGGCGGCGGCGACAAGATCGCCCTCCGCCAGCGCGTCGGCGGCGTAGGCGTAGCGGCGGTCGGCGATCAGATCGCCGGAGGAGCGGAAAACAGGCGCGGATTTCATGGCGCCATGCGCCACAGCCGCGCCGCCCGGTCAAGACAAGGTCGGAACATCTCCCCGATTTCGCCGTTTTCCATTCATGTCGGGTTCAGGCCGCATGCCCGAAGGTGGCTGCGAAATGGATCGCCGCCCACGCGGCGGGAGTCAGAGGAGAGGGCTCGATGACCAGCATGTTCAGGAAGACCGCCGTTGGCGCGCTCGCCGCCGCGACATTGATGGGTTCGCTCGCCATCGCCACCACCGAGGCCTCGGCGCAATGGCGTCGGCATCACCATCATCGCGGCTGGAGCCCCGGCGCCGCCGTAGGCCTCGGCGTCGGCGCGCTGGCTCTGGGCGCGCTCGCCGCCCAGCCGCGCTATTATGATCCCTACTATGCGCCGGCCTACGGCGCGCCGGTTCCCGTCTATGACGAGGGCGATTACGCGCCGCGCCGGTGCTGGCGCGAACGCCGCGAGGTGGTGGACCACCTCGGCTATATCCGCACGCGCAGCGTTCGGGTCTGCCGCTGAGGCGAGCCGCTTCCCGATTGAGAGACCCCGCGCTTCGGCCCCGCTTCGGCGGGGCCTTTTTCGTGGCCGGCGCTATCCGTCCGCGAAGAAATCCGTTTCGGTGTTCAATGTCCGCGGGATTCGATCTTCCGGAGCGTGCGTCAGGCTCGACAGAGCGCCGGCCAGCGCGCCGAACGCAGCAGCCGCCAGCGCGGCGGACGCCCAGCCCGGAAAATCCCGTGTCCCGGGCGCGAGCAGAAACACGACCGCCGACGCCGTCGCGGCCGCCGCGCCGATCGCGGCCAGCGCGTCGCGACTGTTCGCGCGCGGCCACAGCGCGAGCGCCATGACCGGCCAGATGAACGCCGCCGACAACCCGATCGCGGCCGCGACGGCCAACGCCGGATCGGGCGCGAGCCGCGCCGAAACCGCCGTCGCGCCGACCGCGCCGAGAATGACGCCGCCACGCGCCGCGGCGACCCGCGCGCTCATCAGATTGGCGAAACCGCGCGCCCGGCTGATGAGGTCATGCGCCACGATCGTCGCGAAGGACAGGAGTCCCGCCGCGGCCAGAATCACGCCGACGACCGTCGCCGCCGCCGTCGCGAGCCCGCCCGTGGCCGAGCCCATGCCCAGATTGGCGGCCATCGTTCGAAACAGGAAGGCGTCCCGGGGACGCGCGTCCCCGGCGCGCGCATCCGCCGTCTTGCGCGCGGCGCAGATCGCGCGCGCCGCGGCCGGCGATTCCGCCCGCCCGCCGCAGATGTCGAGATGCCCCGCCGCGCTTTCGGCATAGTAGACGTCAGGCAGCCGATCAGCCCGCTGCGCGGCGACCGCATCGCGAAAAGCCAGCGCCGACGCCGCGAGCGCCGAAGCGCCGACGATGACGATCACGCATGTCCAGAACAGCCCGACATGCGCCGCGCGCCGCGCGTGCCGCGCGCTCGCCGTGGCCGACGTCGTGATCATCAAAGGCGCGAGGCACATCAATCCCAGCGCTGTCGCGGCGACGAACGCCACCCCGGCGTTCGCCTCCGGTCCGCCGCTCCAATGCGTCAGCGCCGCCATCGCCTGAGCCCAGGCGTCCGCATCGCCGGGCCCCGGCGCTGGCGGCGCGACGCCGCGCGCCAACAGGGCCGCGCCCGGCGCGAGAAGCGCCGCCAGCGCAACCACCGCGCCGGCGGCCGCGGCCCAGACCAGGCCGCCGAGGCCGCCCGGCGCCGCGCAGACCGCCGCGCCCAGGCCGGCCAGCGCCAATGCGGCCATGCGAGACGCGCCCGCCGTCTCGAGCGCGCGCGCGGCGCCTTCGAGCCCGGCGATCGCCAGCAGCAGCGAGGCGGCGGCGGCCGACGCGGCCAGCGCGCCGCGCGCCGCGGGCGCGGGAAACCGCGCCGCCAGCATGTCCACGGGCGTGTAGGCGCCGACGCGCCGCATGGCCGGCCCCGTCCAGATCGCCAGCCCCAGAAGCCCGAGGCCGACGCCGGCGGCGGCCGCCGCGAACCGGGCCGGCCCGAGGCTCGGCGGCGCCAGCGCGGCGAGCATCGCGCCGGTCAACGCCGCGACGGCGAGGCCGCCATAGGTCGCCGGCGCGATCCGCCGCGCCGCGAAGAAGTCCGCCGCGCGCGTCGTGCGGGCGAGAACGCTGAAGACCCCGAAACCGCCGAGGATGAAAATCGGGCCCAGCGCCGCGACGGCGCCCTCGGACAACCCGATCCTGTCGAGCAGCAGCAGCGCCGCCAGCGTCGCGGCGAACGCGGCGAAAGCGAAGCCCGCGCGACCGGACAGCCGCGCGCGAATTTCCTGTTTGCGCGGCGCGAGCGGCAAAGCCATCCTCCTGTCGAAACGCAGAGCCCAGAAATCCGCGAATTTGCCCGCGCGTCAAGACGATGGGCTTGCGCTTCGCCGCGCGCCGATGAACAATTGCATCGCTGTTTCGCGATGGCGCCGGCTGTCGGGAGGCTTTCGGATCACTGGGGGCAATGTGGATCAAGCCAGCCTGCGTATTTTGATCGCGGACGACCATCCCCTCATCCGGGGCGCTTTGCGACAGGCCATCGCCGACGCCTTCCCCGACGCCGGGACGATCGAGACCGGCGATCTCGCGGCTTTGAGCGCGGAGCTGGAAAAGCATCCGGATATGGATCTCGTCCTGCTCGATCTCGCCATGCCCGGCGTGCGCGGCTTTTCCGGCCTCCTGTATCTGCGCGCGCAGCATCCGGGCGTTCCCGTGATCATCGTTTCCGGCAACGAGGACCGCGCGGTCATGCGTCGCTGCATCGACTTCGGCGCCTCCGGGTTCATCCCCAAGACGACCGATATCGGCGCCATGCGCCAGGCGATCGGCGCTGTCCTCGCCGGAGAGACCTGGACGCCGCCGGACGTCGATCTGTCCGCGCCGGCCGACCGCGAGACGGCCGATATGGTGCGCCGGCTCGCCTCGCTGACGCCCCAGCAGGTGCGCGTTCTGATGATGCTGTCCGAAGGTCTGCTGAACAAGCAGATCGCCTATGAGCTTTCCGTGTCGGAGGCGACCGTGAAGGCGCACGTCTCCGCCATCCTGCAGAAACTCGGCGTCGAGAGCCGCACGCAGGCCGTCATCGCCGCCGCGCGCATCGAGCAGGGCGCAGGCGGCGAACAGGGCTGAAAATCGGCCGTCGGCCTCGGTTTCGCCGCGAGCGCCCCCTATATGAAGGCGCTTCCGGTTCCGAGGCTACGCCTATGACGATCAAAATCCTCTTCGCTGTCGCTCTTGTCGCTTTCGCCGTCCCGGCCGCCGCGCAGGATGTCGCCCGGCCCGCCGAGGCCGGCCGCTACACGATGACCCCGACGCCCGAGGGCTTCGTGCGCCTGGACACCCGCACCGGCGCGGTCGCCCTGTGCACGACCGCCGGCGGCGTCGCCGCCTGCCGCGGCGCGCCCGAGGAGCGCGAGGCCCTGCAGCAGGAAGTCGACCGCCTGACCCGCGAGAACGCCGAACTCAAGGCGCGGCTGGCCGCCGCGCCGAAACGGCAGGGCGGCCTCGAACTGCCGAAGGAGGAGGATGTGGACAAGGCGCTCAATTTCGCCGAAAAGTTCATGCGCCGCATGATGCGCATCATGCGTGAGGAAGAGCCCAGGGATAAGATCTGATCTTCCTCGCCGGAGCCCCCCATTGAAAGACATCACGCCCATGGCGCAGGAAACAGGCCGCCCCTCCGACGCTCCCCCCGCGCCCGACGCCCTGTCGTGGCGCGGCGACGGCCAGGCCCCCGCCGGACGCGGCGAGGGCGCGTCGAATTTTATCGGCGGATCGCCGGCCGGCGTCGCTATCCGTCTCGTCTTCGTCTCGCTGATCGTCGGCGCGCTGCTGATGTGGCTCGACATCCGCCCGCTCGACATCCTGCGCGGGTTGCGCCGGATGATCGACGGAATCCTGCATCTCGGCGTCGACGCCGTCGAGATGATTTTCCAGTATATTCTGGCGGGCGCGGCGATCGTCGTGCCGATCTGGCTGGTGATCCGGCTGCTGAACTATCGCGGCGCCGGCCGATGAATGATCGCCTCGCGGGCCGCGACCCGCGAAGGATCGGTCAAAGCGCGCCTTTCAGCATCGCCAGCGCCTCCGCCGGCGGCGCCCCGATCAGCGTCGCCCCGCCGAGCGCGCGCGACGTGACGAGGCCGTAGGCGGCCGAGCCGTCCTTCGCCAGCAGGAAGGTCATCTTGTTGTCGCCGCAGTCATGCGGCTTGCACACCCATCCGAGCAGGAACGCCTTGCCGCCGATCCTGCGCTCTTCAAGCGGGCCCGCCGTGCCGGAAAAATTCCACACCCAGGTCGTCGTTTTGAACTTCGCCGGCGCCACCGCGCGCCAGGCGCTGAGCAACGCCGGATATTTTTTCGGGATATCGAACGCGTAATCGCCTGCTTGCGCCGCGCCGGCGGCGAGCAGGATCGCGCCGACAACGATCGCGCGCGCCCGGTTGGTCCATGTCATGTCGCCAATTCCCGCCCGAGCCTGCGCATGAAGTCGATTCCCGCCTCGAGCTGCGAGATTTCGACGTATTCGTCCGGCTGATGCGCCTGATCGATGGAGCCGGGCCCACAGACCACGGTCGGCACGCCGCCCTGCTGGAACTGCCCGGCCTCGGTCGCGTAAGGCACGGCGATGGTGCGGTTGGAGCGCGCCGCCTTCAGCGCCAGCGTCTCGGCGAGCGACCCCGGATCAGGCGTCAATCCCGGCGCCTCGACATCGCGGATCGTCTCGACGCGACAGCCGGGGAAGGCGGCGAGACGCGGCGCGATGCGATCCGCGACGAACGCCTCCATGCGCCGCAGCGCCAGATCTCCCGGCGTTCCCGGCAGGCCGCGGAACTCCCACGAAAAGGCGCAGTCCCTGGCAATGATGTTGCGCGCCGTGCCGCCGGAGATCATGCCCACATGCACCGTCGACCAGCCCGGATCGAAGCGACCGCTCGCATCTCCCTCGATGCGCAGCTCTTCATGAATGCGATAGAGCGCGCTCATGATCTCCACCGCGATCTCGATGGCGCTGACGCCGAGCGCGGGCCTGGAGGAATGCGCCTCGTGACCGGTGACATGCGTCGTGTAGGTCGACACGCTCTTCTGCGCGTCGGCGACCCGCATCAGCGTCGGCTCGCCGACAATGGCCGCCGCCGGACGCGGCAGATCGACGCCGAAACGCGCGATGGCGTCGAGCGGCCCGAGGCAGGTCGTCTCCTCGTCGTAGCTGAGCAGAATATGGATCGGCCGCTTCAGCGCCATGCGCTGAAACTCCGGGATCATGGCGAGGCAGAGGGCGTCGAAGCCCTTCATGTCGCAGGTTCCGCGCCCGTAGAGCCGCGCGCCGTCGCGGCGCACGACGAACGGATCGCTGGTCCACGACTGGCCGGCGACCGGCACGACGTCCGTATGGCCCGACAGCACGACGCCGCCGTCGCCCTTCGGCCCGATCGTCGCGAACAGCGCCGCCTTGTCGCCTTGCGCATTCGGCACGCGCACATGTTCGACGCCAAGGCCGGCGAGCCACGCCTCGACATCGGCGATCAGCGGCAGATTCGTCTTCGAGCTTTCCGTGTCGTAGGAAATCAGCCGCGTCATCATGTCGATGACGGCGGCGAGCCTCTCACTCTCGTTGGCGCTGGCGATCTGCATCATGGACTCGTCAGTTCAGCACTCTTTTGGCGAAGGGCGAGTCGAGCGAGAAGGCCGGAATATCGATATCGAAACTCCGGCCGTCGCCGTCGACCATGCGATAGCTGCCCGCCATGATGCCCGAGGGCGTGCGCAGCGGACAGCCCGAGGTGTAGCGGAAGGATTCGCCCGGCTTGAGAATCGGCTGTTCGCCGACCACCCCCGGCCCTTTCACCTCTTCGACGCGTCCGGCGCCGTCGGTGATCCGCCAATGCCGCGACATGAGTTGCACGTCAATGTCGCCGAGATTGGCGATCTCGATCGTATAGGCCCAGAAATACTGGCTCTCGCCCGTGTCCGACCGATCGGCGAGAAATTCCGGCAGCACGGTGACCTGAATGTTGCTGGTGACGGCGCGATACATGGCGCGATCTTGCAAGAGCGGCGCGGCCGCGTCGAGCGCCAAGTTTGGGCGCCGGGCGCGGCGGGCCGGGAAATCGGTCAGACCCGCGCTTTGGCCAGCGCCCGATCCACGTCCTCGATCAGATCGTCGATGTCCTCCAGTCCGACCGACAGGCGCAACATGCCCTCGCCGACGCCCATCCTCGCCCGAACGTCGGGCGTAAGGCGCTGATGCGTCGTCGTGGCGGGATGCGTGATGAGGCTCTTGGCGTCGCCGAGATTGTTGGAAATCTTGATGATTTCCAGAGCATTGGCGAAAGCGAAGGCCGCCCCCTTGCCGCCCGCGACGTCGAAGGCGACAAGCGTGCCGCCGCCGCTCATCTGCCGTTTGACGAGTTCGGCCTGCGGATGATCGGCCCGGCCCGGATAGAGCACGCGGGCAAATTCAGGCCGCGACGCGAGATGATCGGCCAGCGCGGCGGCGTTCGCCATCTGCTGGTTCACACGCAGCGGCAGGGTCTCAAGCCCCTTCAGCATCACCCAGGCGTTGAACGGCGACAGCGCCGGCCCGGTCTGGCGCAGGAAGTTGAAGACATTCTCCTCCATCAGCTTTTTGCCGCCGAGGATGATCCCGCCCAGACAGCGCCCCTGCCCGTCGATGTGCTTCGTCGCGGAATAGACGACGAGATCGGCGCCCAGCCGCAGCGGCTTCTGCAGCATCGGCGTGGCGAAAACGTTGTCGACCACGAGTTTGGCGCCGGCCTCGTGCGCGATGTCCGCGATGGCGGCGATATCGAGCACGCCGAGTCCGGGATTGGTCGGGCTTTCGAGAAAACAGGCCCTGGTGTTCGGCCGCATCGCGGCTTTCCACTGCGCCAGATCCGTTCCGTCGACCAGCGTCGAGGCGACGCCAAAGCGCGGCAGCAAATCCTCGACGATATAGAGGCAGGAGCCGAACAGCGCGCGGGCCGCCACCACATGATCGCCCGCCTTGACCAGCGCCATCAGCGCCGCCGTCACCGCCGCCATGCCAGTCGCCGTGGCGCGCGCCGATTCGGCCTCCTCGAGCAGCGCCATGCGCTCCTCGAACATCGTCACGGTCGGATTGGCGAACCGCGAATAGACATAGCCCGGCTGCTCGTTCCTGAAGCGCGCCTCGGCCGATTCCATCGTGTCGTAGACGTAGCCCTGCGTCAGATAGAGCGCTTCCGATGTTTCGCCGAAGGGCGAGCGCAGGCCGCCGCCATGCACCAGCCGCGTCGCCGGACGCACGGCGCGATCCGTCGGCAAGGGTGACTTCGTTCCGCTCATGTTTCAGCCTCCTCGCACGTGTGGGCCGGGCTGAAAAGACGGGTGTTCCTGCGGAAGCCCCGGCCTTTTAGCCCCTTGTTTAACGTGGCGGCAAGCCGACCGGCTCAAATGACCACGGGATAGCCCTTCGCTTAACCCATGCGCGGGCGCCGCGTCAACGCGCGGGAGCCCATGATTTCGGCGGAGGCCTTGGCGGACGCGCCGCGCCGGGCTAGACAGGCCCGGGCGCAACGAGGGGCGTGAGCATGAACGAGGCCGGACGCGGCATTCTGGCCGCGCATCAGATCGCGGCCCTGGCCGAAGCTGGCGCCGTCCTGCGCGAGGCGCCCTTCGCCGCCGGCCAAATCCAGCCAGCCTCTCTCGACCTGCGCCTCGGCAAGCGCGCCTGGCGCATGCGCGCCAGCTTCTTGCCCGGCCGCGCCCGCACGGTCGCCGCATGCGTCGACGACATCGCCCTGCACGAGATCGACCTGACGCACGGCGCCGTGCTCGAGACGGAAACCGTCTATCTCGCCGAACTGGAGGAACGTCTGGCGCTGCCCGGCGACATCGCCGCCGCGACCAATCCAAAAAGCTCCACCGGCCGCATCGACGTCTTCACCCGCGTCATCGCCGACCGCGCGCGCGAATTCGACATGATCGAGGCGGGATATCGCGGCCCGCTCTTCGCAGAGATTTCGCCGCGCACCTTCCCCGTGCTGGCGCGGCGCGGCTCGCGCCTGTCGCAAATCCGCTTCCGCAACGGCCATGCGCGCCTCGACGATTCCGGCCATCACGCCCTGCACGCGCGCGAAAAGCTGGTGACCAGCGCCGAACCGTCGATTTCGGGCGGCGTCGCCGTCTCGGTCGACCTCGCCGGCTTCGACGCCTCCGGCCTCATCGGCTACCGCGCCAAGCGTCACACCGGCCTGATCGACGTCGACCAGGTCGCGGCGCGGGACGCGCCAGACTTCTGGGAGCCGATCCGCGCCACCAAACGCCGCGATCTCGTGCTCGACCCCGGCGAATTCTACATTCTCGCCTCCAAGGAGGCGGTGCGCGTGCCGCCCGACCACGCCGCCGAAATGACGCCCTTCGATCCGCTCGTCGGCGAATTTCGTGTCCATTACGCCGGCTTTTTCGACCCCGGCTTCGGCGCGGCGGAAGCCGGCGGCTCCGGCGCCCGCGCCGTGCTGGAGGTGCGCTCGCACGACGTGCCCTTCATTCTCGAGGACGGGCAAATCGTCGGACGTCTCATCTACGAGCGGATGAGCGAACAGCCGCGCGTTCTCTACGGCGCCGGCCTCAGCTCGAACTATCAGGCGCAGGGCCTGAAGCTGTCGAAGCATTTCCGCGTGTGAGGGAATAACGCGCCTCATCCTGGGGAGCCGCCGGGAGGCGGCGTCTCGAAGGATGGTCCGGAAGCCGTCCCTGCCGGCCATGTTTCGAGACGGCCGCCGCGCGGCCTCCCCGACATGCGGGCGGAGAAAATCACAAATATTTCGCCAGATCCTTCGCCGCTTCGGCGGGCGGGCGCGACATGTTGAAGGCGCCGACGAAGCGGCCCTGCCTGTCCATCAGATAGACGATGGCGGTGTGGTCCATGGCGTAGTCCGGTCCGCCCTTCTCGTCGGGAACCTTCCGGGCGTAGACGCGGAAGGCCTTGATCACGGCGTCGATGTCGGGGCGGGGGCCGGACAGGCCGATGATGCGCTTGTCGAAGCTCGACACGTAGTCATTGATGATCTTCGCCGTGTCGCGCTCGGGATCGACGGTGATGAACAGGGCGGAAATCTTCTTGTCCTCGCCCAGGGCCCGCAATGTTTCCGATATTTCGAACAAGGCCGTCGGGCAGACATCCGGGCAATGCGTGTAACCAAAAAACACGAGGAACGGCTGGCCGGCGAAATCCGACGGCTGCACCATGCGCCCGTTCGGCCCTTCGAGGCGGAACGGGCCGCCGATGCCCCCGCCTGCCTGTTTCTGCGGCGAGAAGGCCAGGAACGCCGCGCCGATCAATGTCGCCACGCCCACGACGAGAACGAGAATCGGCAGGGCGTGGCGTCGGCTGGGGCTGGTCATGTTTCAGGTCTTCCCGATTGTCAGAAGCACGTCCACGCCGCCTGCAGCGCCACGGTGAACACTTCGCTTCCGAATCGCATCCACAGGAGGCCGGCCGCGCCCGCAAGCGCCAGCACGCCAACCGCCGCCAGCCGCAGGGCGCCGCGGCTGGAAACGCCTGACAGAGGTTGGGGCGCCGTGACGCCGGACATCGCGAACTCGTCCCGGTTGATCGCATCGGTTGGCCGGGACAATAGCCCCGATCACCGTCCGCGCAAAGCGAAACAGTCGCCCCCGCCTCAGCGCGCCATGGAGCGTTTGACGAGAGCGGAGAGCTTCTGCTTGCCGCGAAGGCCGAGCATCGAGGCGACGAGGTTATGCGCCGTCGTGCCCGGCTGCCCCGAGAGGCCGAGGCCGCGCGCCAATTCCTCCGACCGCGCGCCGATGTCGTCGACGCCAACCGTGAACGCCAGACGCGCCAGACTGTAGTAGGCGAGGCTCAGCTCGGTTCCCGCTTCGAAGGGCTGGCCCGGCAAGGCGGCGCGCACTTTTTCCAGCACCCTGAATTGCGAGGTCAGCGTCCGGCGGTCGTGCCGGCGTGTGATGCGGCCGGGATTGTCGTTCTGCACATACACGCCCTGTCCGCCGGGCGCATGCGTCGCCCGCGCGCCGGCGAGAAGCCCGCGATACATCAGGTCGCCATCCTGATTCTTGGCCAGGGCCTCGTCCCATCCGCCGAGGCCGCGCACGAACGCCGTGCGCCAGATCACGGCGCAGGGCGGGGTGTAGTCGCCGATCAGCCATTTGCGCAGGATCGCGCCGCGGTCAAGGTCGCCGTAAAGCCGGCGCGGCTCCTGCGTCAGGCGTTCGCCGTTCGGAAATTCGAACGAGAACCGGCCGAGCGCCACATCGGCGCCGCAGGCTTCGGCGGCGACGACGGCGGAGGGAAGCAGGTCGCCTTCGATATAATCGTCAGCGTCGAGAAACATGACGAAACGGGTTTCCGCCAGCGCCAGCCCGTAATTGCGGCAGAACGGCGCGCCATGGCTGCGCGGCGTCATGAAAACCCTGACGCCCTGGGCGCAGGACAGCGCCGCCTGCTCCATCTCGCGATCGGGCCCGTCCAGCACGATAATGATGTGGCGCGGCGCGACATAGGGCAGACAGCTTTCAACCGTCCGCCGGAGCGTCGCTGCGGCGCGGAACGCCGGGATGACAATGCTGATTTCGCTGGCGGGCACGAACCGGTCTCCCTCGCGCCGCCCTTTTCGTCCGGCCGCGCGTCTTCGACTGCACCATGTCCGGGTTAATCATTCGCCGCCGCGCCGGCGCGCGCGCCCGCCCTATTGTTGCGCAAGGTTGAGAAACGCTTGCGATGTTTAGGGAATGGCAACAGCGCCGGGTTAAAACGACGTCATGGCCGCGCCATCCGGCGGGCCGAGACGACCGGACGGACGGATGACAGGCGCGCGCGCGACGGGATTGGCGATTGTCGGATGCGGTTATGTCGCCGATTCCTATCGCCATTGCCTGGGCTTTCACCCGCAGGCGTTGCGCCTTGCCGGCGTCTGGGATCGCGATCCCGACCGCCTCTCCGCCTATCGCGCCTGTTGGGGCGACCGCGCCTATGGCTCGCTCGACGAAGCGCTCGGCGATCCGGACGTCGCCATCGTTCTCAATCTCACGGATCCCGAGAGTCATTTCGACGTGACGCGCGCCGCGATCGGCGCCGGAAAGAACGTCTATACCGAGAAGCCTCTGGCGATGACCCATGATCAGGCCTGCGATCTGCGCGCGCGCGCGCGCGCGGCGGGCGTGCGCATGGCCGCCGCCCCGTGCAACATGCTGGGCGAGGCGGCGCAGACCCTCTGGGCCGCCGTGCGCGCCGGCCGCATCGGCCGCCCCGTGCTCGCCTACGCCGAACTCGACGACGGCATGGTGCATCGCGCCGACTACCGCTCGTGGGTCAGTCGCTCCGGACGGGTCTGGCCGGCGCGCGGCGAATTCGAGACCGGTTGCACGTTCGAGCACGCCGGCTACGCCATCACCGTCTTCGCGGCCCTGTTCGGCCCCGTCCGCCGGGTGACCGCCTTCTCCGCGCTGCTCGCGCCCGACAAGCGCACCGATCCGCCCCTGCCTCATCCCGCGCCGGATTTTTCCGTCGGCCTGCTGGAGTTCGATCACGGAATCGTCGCGCGCCTCACCAATTCCATCGTCGCCCCCTACGACCACCGCATGCGCGTCGTCGGCGAGGAGGGCGCGCTGGAGTTGCGCGAGCCCTGGGACTACGCCTGCCCTGTCGTGCTCCGCCGCACGGCGGGCACGCGGCTGGCGCGGTTCATCGAACGCCGCCTGCCCGCGCTCGCCGGCGCGCGCGTCAAGCCGGCGCGCGCCGCGCCGTTTCGCGGCGGCGCCGGGCGCCCGACCATGGATTTCATGCGCGGCGTCGCCGAACTCGCCGCGGCGATCCGCGAGGGCCGCCGGTGCCGGCTCGACGAGGATTTCGCCGTGCATGTGACGGAAGTCACCGAGATGCTGCAATACCCCGAGCGTTTCGAACGGCCGGCGACGGTGCGTTCGAGCTTCGCCGCGATCGCGCCGATGGATTGGGCGCGATGAGCGAATTCTCCGCCAGCCTCGTCACCTGCTCGTTCAGCGGCGATCTCGACGTCTGCCGGACGCTCTGCGACAGCGTCGACCGCTTCGTGCCCGAGACCATCGCGCATCGACTCTACGTGCCGGCGCAGGACATGCCGCTCTTCGCCGGCCTCGCCTCGGCGCGCCGAACCATCGCCACGCAGGAATCGCTGCTGCCGCGCTGGTTTTGGAAGCTGCCCCTGCCCCCCCAGCCGTGGCGGGCGCGCCTTGGCCTGCCGCGCCGCAATGTCTATCTGACGCCCTGGAGCCTGCCCGTGCGCGGCTGGATCGCCCAGCAGATCATGAAGCTCGCCGCGACGGAGGCGGCGGAGTCGGACATCGTCGTGCACGTCGACAGCGACAACGCCTTCATCCGGCCCTTCGCGCGCGAAAGCCTCGTGCGCGACGGCCGCGTGCGCCTCTACCGCAACCCCGCGATGGTCGATTTGCCGTCGCATCGGCTTTGGCACGCCGCCGCCGGCCGGTTGCTTGGCCTGCCGCCGGCCGATTTTTACGGCGCCGAATATATCGACCAGCTCGTCGTCTGGCGCCGCGCCGTGCTGCTGCGCCTGCTTGCCCGCATCGCGGAGACGACGGGGCTCGACTGGCGCGTCGCGCTGGCGCGCACGCCGCATTTCGCCGAATACATCCTCTACGGCGTCTTCGCCGACCGCGCGCTCGGCCTCGATGCGGCGGGCCTGTTCGGCGATCCGAACTCGCTCTGTCTGTCGCGCTGGTCGGACGCGTTCGCCGGCGCCGCCGACGAGGAGGCCTTCATCGCGGCGATCCGTCCTGAACACGCGGCCTGCCTGATCCAGTCGACGATCGACATGTCGCCGGACGCACGCCGCGCCCTGTTCGCGCGCGCGACGGCCTTCGCCGCCGCGCAGGACCGGAAGGGTTAGCGCAAGGCGGTCTGGAAGCGGCCTTTGCGGCGCTGGAAGAGGCGCGTCAATTGCGCCCAGCCGAATGACACGTCGATCCGCGCCAGCAGCCGCGCCGCCGCGAGAAAATCGCCCGCCTTGACATGCCGGCGCGCCTGACGCCACGCGCCCTCGTCGCGCAGGCGCGCGCCGCGCTTGCCCAATTGCGCCAGCAGCCGCCGGTCGCAGGACGGCTCGGTCGCCAGTTCGGCCACAAGGCTGCCGTTAGTCCGGCGCAGATCCTCCAGACCGTCAGCGCCGTAGGACGTCCGCGTGCCGCTGGCCCGTTCGCCATGCGCGGCGCTGAACGGCAGCGTGTAGATATAGCCGGCGTAATCGAGAAGCGCCGCGCGCCGTGTCCGCCGCAACAGATCGAAAAGAAACCGGAAGTCCTCGCCCAGCCGCGCCGCGGCAGGATAGGTCACGCCCGTCTCCCGCAGGAAAGCCCTCCGGATGAACGGTTTGAGATGGCCGAGGCTGGCGATGCGCGGCGGCCCGTCATTGGCCACCAGCAATTCGGGCGTCAGCGGGCGCGTTTCCTGCGCGAACGCGAAGGCGCGGCAGATGATTGAATGCGCCGCCTCGTCATAGAGAAGCAGATTGTCGGCGATGATGTCCAGGTCGTCGCGGAGGGCGCGCGCGAGCAGGATTTCGAGACGATTGGCTTCGTAGCGGTCGTCGCTGTCGAGAATCGTCACCCATTCGCCGCGCGCCTCTGCGAGAGCCGCGTTGCGGGCGACCGCAGGGCCGCCGTTGACGTCGAGGTGGAAACAACGGATGCGCGCGTCCTGCGCCGCATGCGCCCGCACGATGGCGCAGGTTTCGTCGTCTGATCCGTCGTCGGCGACGATCAATTCCCAATCCTGGAACGTCTGCCGCCGCAAGCTGTCCAACGCGGGCGCGATATGCGGCGCCGAATTATAGGCCGCCATGATGATGGAAATACGTGGCGAACCGGCCATGCAACCAGGCTCCAGATCCCCGGCGCGATCTGGCCGGCAAAAAGCATTCTGAACGGGAATTGTTATGGCCCGGTTAACCATGTTCGGCGCAAGGCGCGCTCAATACCGGTAGCGCACGCCCAGCGCGACCGCGTTGCGGGTGAAACTCGCATTGGCCGCGTTCGAATTGACGCGCTGGAGCTCATAGTCGAGCGAGGCCGTCATATTGCGGTAGATATCGTAGGTGAAGGTCGCGCCCGTATGCCAGCCGTTGTCGCGCCGGATCACGCCGAGATAGACGGAGCGGTCGAAGCCGGCCCGCCAGACGGCCGACCAGTCGCGCGCCAGATGATAATGCACATGCAACAGCGCGGAGGTGACGCGCGCCGGATAGCCGTTGGGATTGGTCGGCGTCGGCATGCTCGAATCGGTGAAACGCTGGTCGAGCGTGGCGCGCAGCGTCAGAGCGCGCGTGGGATACCAGTAGATTTTTCCGCCGAACACCGGCGTCGTCGCTTCCGTCAGCGCCGATCGCTGGTAGGTCTGCCGGTGCGCGCCGGCGAACACTTCGCCCCGGAACAGACTGATGCGGTCAGAGCCGAGCCCCCCCGTGACGCGATAGCCGCGCGAGGTGAGCGAAGAATCGGCGATGTCGCGGATATTGCCTGACGCCTCGCCGAACCCGTAGAGCGTCGGCGTCAGCCACACCCCTCCGCGCGCCGTCGCCCGCGTCGTCAGGCCGTCGCGATAGCTTTGGCTGAACACGCCGCCGGAGGTGCGCAAGTCGCCGAACATCGTCTTCGTCGCGTCAAACGACAGGCCGACGAACAATCGCCCGAAACTCTTCTGCGCCGCCGCTGCGGCCGAGAAATTGTCGGAGGCGAGAGGACTGGCAAGCAGGGCGAACCCGCCCCCCGGCGTCGCGACGGCGCCGCCGGCGATGTGCATCGCCTTGCGTTCATAGAGCACGTTGCCCTTGATCGTCAGGTCGCGCTGGACGTCCCACACATGCGCCAGACCGACGCTCGCGCCCGTCGCCTGACCATAGGTGAGCCAGGGGAAAAGACGCGCGTCGACCTCAGCGTGCGCCGTCGTCCTGTGAATCCCCGCGTCGCGCTCGGCGACGATGCGGGGGTTGATGCGCAGGCCGGCGGCGCGCACCGGATTGCGCGTCGACCAGACGAGGTTGCCGTCGAGCAGCGCCCCGGCGAACAGGCTCGGATAGAGCATCCACGAGCCGACCGGCACGCCGCGATAGTTGCGACTGCGCTTCAGCAGCGGATTATGCGCGGCGTGCGGTTTGGGCGAGAGCAGCGACAACGTGTCTTCCGAAGCGGTCGTCACGGCTTTGAGGTCGGGTTCGCTCTGGGCCCGCGCGCCTGTCGCGGCCAGAACTCCGGCAAGGATGATCAACGCTTTGCGCACGGGGCGCGCCTCCGCGAAACGTCAGAAATACCGTTCCGGCACGCTGATGAGGTCGCCCGGGTAAATCGCGATGTCGGGCGAGAGCGCGTATTCGGTGAAACTCTTCTCGCCGGCCCGTTGCACCAGAACCTTCGACTTCGAGGCGCGAAAGGTATAGCCGCCCGCCACCGCCACCGCGCTCATTACATTCAGGCCGTTGCGGTAGGTGAACTCGCCGGGCTTCTCCACCTCCCCCAGAACGTAAAACGGGCGAAAGCTGGAGACGTCGATGGTGACGACCGGACTGCGCAGAATCTGCCCCTCGCGCAGACGCGCGGCCAGCGTCTGCTCCAGCTCCTTCTTGGTCAGTCCCGCCGCGCGCACCGCGCCGATCAACGGCACGGCGATGCGGCCGTTCTGGTCGATCTCGTAATCGCCGGAGATTTTTTCCTCTCCGAAGACGACGAGTTTCACCTTGTCGCCGGCCTGCAGACGCGGCGCCTGACGCGGCAGACTCGCGGTGCGGTCGTCGGAGGTCGCCTGCTTGACGAAGCCCGAGAACGAATCGCATCCGCCGACGCTCACGCCGAGCCCGATGCTCAGAACGAGAGGGATGACGCGGCGGTTCGGAATGGTCATGGCTGTTTGGCTTTCGCGATCGGGCCTCGGCCCTCGAAATCTGAAGCGGCGCGCTTCACGCGCGATCGGCGAGGCGCAACCGCGGCGCGGCCGGGAAAAGCCCTGGCGCCGCCAGTTTCGCCAGGGCCAGCGCGCACAACGCGTATCGCGTGGTCAACCGCAGGGGATCGTTGATCATCCGCCAGAACCATTCGAGCCGCGCGCGACGCATCCAGAGCGGCGCGCGAACGGCATGGCCCGAGATGAAATCCAGCGCCGCGCCGACGCAGAGGAACCCGACTTCGGGGCAGCGCGCCCGCAGAGCGTCCGCGAGCAACTCCTGCTTCGGCGCGCCAAGCGACAGAACGCAGACGCAGGCGCCTGACTCGTTGATCCGCCGCGCCATTTCGGCGACCAACTCGGGATCGAGCGGCTCGCTCACGTTCGGCGTCTCCGCCCCCGCGATCCGCAGCCCGGGAAACCGCTGGCCGAGAATCGCCAGCCCCGCGGCCTGCGACGCAGGGCCGGGGCCGACGAAATACATCGGAAATCCATGATCGGCCGCCAGTCGGCAGGTGGGTTCCAGCAGGTCCGCGCCCGCCGTGCGCTCGACGTCATAGCCGGCCCGCCGCATCACCCAGACGATCGGCCAGCCGTCCGCCGAAACAAAATCCGCGCGCGCATAGGCGGCGCGAAACGGCGCGCTGACGCCCAGCTTGACGATATGATCGAGATTGACGGTGAACAGCGTGAACCCCTGCCGCGTCATCGCCCGTTGCGAGATCGTCTGAAGGGTCTGCGGCATGCTGACCAGATTAACCAGCACGTCCGGCGCGCTGACGACGTCGGTGGGCCGCGATAACTCGATGGAACTCATGCGCGCACTCCATACGCATCGCGCAGACAAACTCGAGATGACGTTACGGCGCCCACGTCAAAATACGGTTAACAGCCTGAATTCTGCAGGCTTACGCAGAGTTCGCCGCATCCTTGCGACGATAGATCGGCATGATCGCGCCGAACGACATTTTCCCGAGCGCCCCGGCGAGGAGATAGGAGTGCTCCGCGAGCGCCGCCTGGCCCTGCGCGGCGCGCAGGGGCGCGAGCGCGATCAGCAGACCGGCCTGCGCGATGGCTTTGGCGCGCAGCAGCCACCGCGCCGCGCCCGGCCGCGCGCTCGCCCCGGCCACGGCCGCCGCATAGGCTTGCCCCCCGGCGTAGAAGCGCCGGCGCAGATAGGCCGGCTCGCAGCGCGCGGCGGGAACGAACTCGCGCGCCCGCGCCGCCGGCGCCCATGCGAACCGCGCGCCGCGCCGTTGCATGCGGCACAGCAGATCATAATCCTCGCCGCCGCCCCGACCGAAAGCAGGATCGAAGACCTGGTCGTCGACTGTCATCGCGGCGCGGCGGAACACTGAATTGTTGGTCGCCAGGGCGACGCCCGGCGTCTTGCGCGGGCCCATGGCGAACATCTCGCGTCCCGCCTCCGCGTCGAGCGCGCGCGAGAACAATTGGCGCGCGGCGGGACCGGCCGCCTCGGGCGTCTCGAACACGCCCTCGACCGCGCCGAAAAACACGTCATGCGGAAAGCGCGCGATGGTTTCGGCGACGGCGACGAGCCAGCCTGGCTGCGCTTGCTGATCGTCGTCGAGAAAGGCGATCCACTCGCCTTGCGCGGCGGCCACGCCGGCATTGCGCGCCACCGCGATATTGGCGGGATGCGCGGCGAGACGGCGCATCGGAATCGCGCTCTCGCGCGCCGCTTCGGCGACGACCGCCGCCGCCGCGCCGTCATCGCTGTTGTCGACCACGATGACGCTCGCGTCGAGCCCGGAGGGCAGCTCCTGGCGCGCGACGCTCGCCAGCGCCTGCGCCAGCAGCGCCTCGCGATGATAGGCGCAGATGACGATGGTGAGGCGCCGGGCGGCGTTCATCGTCCGCGGCTCTCCGCGGCGGCCTCGAAGTCCCTCGCGCGCGCAATGACGAACATCGCCAGCATCGCCATCGAGCAAAACGCCGCGCCGCGCATGAACAACGTCGCCTCGGTGAAGTTGTGCAGCAGTTGCAGCAGCAGCAGCGCGGCGAAGGCGCCCAGCGCCGCGCGCGTCTGCCGCGAGCCTCGCCCCATGACCGCGCGCCAGCCGCCGAGCGCCGCGCCATGGATGATCGTCAGCGTCGCCGCGACCGTCGCCGGCAGTCCGATATGCAGCCACAATTCGAGATAGCCGTGATGCGCCTGATTGATCGTGCCGATGTCGACGGACGCGAGCCAGGTGCCCGGCTCCAGCCTGGCGAGCGGATCGTTGACGGCGCCCACGTCCCAGAAGGCGCCGTAGCCGTGACCGAGCCAATAGCGTTTTTCGGCCTCACGCCCGGCGAACGCCCACAACTCGTCGCGGCCGGTGAACGTCGTGTCGCCGAACAGCGACGACAGGGCGATATTCGTATCGAAATCGATGATCAGCAGCAGGCCCAGAAGCCCCGCGCAGATTGTCAGGCCCAGCGAGGCCGCGAGCAGGATGAACGCCGCGCCATAACGTTCGGCCATGGCGAAGAAGGCGATGATCGCCAGCCCGCCCGCGGCGAGATTGATCGAGGTCTTGCTGCGCGTCAGAACCAGAAACAGCAGCGCCGGCGCCAGCGCCAGCGCGGCGAGCAGAATCTGGCGGCGTCCGGTCGCGCCGGCGATCCACGCCGCACCGATCACGATGGTCATCATGGCGACGATGCCAGCCACGTTCTTCTGCGTATAGACGCCGCGCACGCCGATGTCCGTGACCGCCAGATGCGGCGCCGCCGCCGTCGCGAGGAGGTTGACGATGACGACAGCCGTCAGGCCCGCGAACAGAAGCGTGTGGAATCGCCGCAGATCCGTCAGGCCGGCGGCGATCGCCTTGGCGATCGTCGTGAGAAAGATCAGCAGCAGCCCGCGCCGCAGCGTCAGCTCCGGATAATCCGACCACAGAATGCTCGCCATGCAGAAGCTCACGACCGCGAGCAGCGGCGCATTGGCGATCATGCCGTGCAGCGCCGTCCGCCGGTTGCCCCAGAGCACGAACAACGCCAACGCGAACATCGACAGAACGAAAACGCGATCGATCATGCTGCCGTCGACGCGGCTGCTGACCGACGTGTCCGCCAGCGGGTGCGTGCCGATGAACGTGTAATAGAGAAAGGCGAAGACGAGCCCCGCATGCGCGCGCGTCGCCCAGACGCCGGCCTCTTCCCGGCGCGGCGCGTGAACCGACGTTTGGATCGAAATCGATGGAGTCAAGCCGGATCGCCCGCCGCCGCTTAGCAGATTGGTTACGCCTCGCCCCTACATTTGCGCGGAAAGGTCAAGATTCTGTTTCGACGGGAAAGGCTTGGCCCGAACGAGGCCCGAAGATGGATGTGGTTTCGATCATCATTCCGACGCTGAACCGTCATGCGAGCTTGCGACGCGCCCTCGCCAGCGCCCGCGCGCAAGCCGCGCCGACCGACGCGCGCGTCCGGATCGTCGTCGTCGACAATTCCGCGCAGGCCAACGCCCGCGCTCTCGTCGCCGCATCCGCCGAGGGCGCCGGCTGGCCCGTGGCGTATGTGAGCGAGCCGCGCCCCGGCGTCGCCAATGCGCGCAACGCCGGGCTCCGCGCCGCCGGCGGCCGCTGGATCGCTTTTCTCGACGACGACGAAGAGGCGGCGCCCGACTGGCTGGCGCGTCTGCTCGCCGTGGCGCGCGAAAGCGGCGCCGACGCCGTGTTCGGTCCGGTCGAGGCGCGGGCCGACGAATCCGGCGACATCGGCGGGCTCGCCCCCTATTTCTCCCGCAGCCTGGCGCGCGCCGACGGCGCCGACATCACCGATCTCGCCGCCTATCTCGGCACCAACAATTCGCTGTTCGATCGCGCCCGCTGCCTCGCCGCCGCCGAGCCGTTCGACGTCAGTCTCAACGAGAGCGGCGGCGAGGATTCGCTGCTGCTGAAACGTCTCGTCATGCAGGGACGCCGCTTCGCCTTCGCGGCGGAGGCGCGCGTCGTCGAATGGGCCCCGCCGCGCCGGTTGACCTGGGCCTATGTGCGCAAGCGCAAATTCCTGTCCGGTCAGATTCGCGTTTTCGTGCATCGCATGGTCGGGCCGGCCCAATGGGGCCGCATCCTGCTGTGGATGGCGGTCGGCCTCGCGCAAGTCGTCGGCGGCGGCATTGCCGCGCTGCTGCTCTGGCCGGTCGACCGCGAGCGCGCCGCCCGCGCCTCCGCCACCGCCTTCGGCGGCCTGGGCAAGCTGCTTTGGGCGCCGCGCTTCCGCCCGGCGCTCTACGGGTCGGGCCTGGTGTCCTGACGCCGCCGCGGCGCGCGCCATGCGCGAATCGCGGCCGGTCGCGATTGGCGAGACGGGGAACTAGCCTTTCGTCCGCGGCAGGCTGCGCGCCAATCCATCCTCAAGGCCGACCTCGGCGGAGAATCCGAGCAGGTCACGCGCGGCCTGCGCGCTGTAGCGCGCCTGGCGACCGAACAACGCGATTTCGCCCGCCGTTGGCGCCAGCGCGAGTCCCGCGCCGCCGGGCAGCCCGAACTTTCGCCAGACTTTCGCGCCGATCGCCGCCGTCTGCCGCGCCGTCCGCCGCGCCGCGCCAATTTCCGGCAGCGGTTCGGCGCCGAGCCGTGCGGCCAACGCCCGGAAATACCCGTTCCAGCTTGGCGTGTCCGGTCCGACGACGTTGACCGCGGCCGCGCGCGGCCAGGTCGCGCATTGTTCGTCGGTCATGCGCCGCGCCGCCATCACGATCAGCCGCGCCACGTCGTCGACATGCACAAGCGCCGCCGGCCCCTCGCCGTCGGCGCCGAACACGCCCCAGGCGCCGAGGCGGATGCGCTCGCTCAGCTTGTCGATCCAGAAGGCGCTGCCGGCGCCATAGACGATCCCCGCCCGCACAAGCAGCGCCCGGCGTTCGGGGCGCGCGGCCTCGCCGGCCCAATCGCGGATCAGCTTCTCACAGGCGATTTTGGCCTCGCCATAGGCGTCGAGCCCGTCGTCGAGCGCCGCGGTTTCGGCGATGTCGCCGGTCGCGTCGCCGTAGACGGCGATGCTGCTGAGATGAATGAGATTGGCGACGCCCGCCGCGCGCGCCGCCTCGAGCAGCGTCGCGCATTGCCGCGCCATCGCGCCGGGTTCGCCATAGGCGGCGTGCACGATGACCCGCGCGCCGGACGCCGCGGCGCGGACCTGCGCCGGATCGTCGAGATCGCACGCCGTCTGGCCCGGCGCCGGCCGGCGCACGCCCTCACGCACCGCGAAACCGGCCGCGCGCAGCGCCCGCACGGCGGCCCCGCCGATGAAGCCGCGCGCGCCCGTGACGAGCGCGACCGGCGGGTTCAAGCTGTCCGTCACCGCGCGAACCTCCGCTTCAGGGGTGCGCCGATCTGCGCGATCTGCCCCGTGATCAGGTCGAGAACCGGGCGCGCCGCAACCGCCAGCAACGCCGCGTAGACGATGATTCCGACGCCGATCATCGCCGCCAGATGCAACAGGGGCGCCGCGCTCGGCGGCGACGGCGCCGCCATCGCGACGATCGCGCCCATCGCCGCCGCGCAGGCCCAGGCCGGCCAAAGCGCCGCCAGACGCGACCGGCGCGCCCAGCCGTGCCCTTCGCCGGAGACCGTCAGCGCCACGACGGCGCGCGCAAGATCGCCCGCGACGCGCGACAGGCCGACGCTGATCGGCCCCAGCGCCGTCGCCGACACAAGCACCAGCACGATGGCCGCGAAGCCGACAATCAGCGAAATCAGGCTGTATTCCGGGCGTCCGCCCGCAGAAAAGCTCGTGTAGACAAGGCCGGCCGGAACCGCCAGCGCGCTGGCCAGCGACAGGCAGACGGCGATGCCCACGGCCTCGTCCCATCCCGGTCCGGCGACGATCGGCAGCAGCAGCGGCGCGACCGCCGCCAGCCCCACGAAAATCGGCGCCGTCACGAAGGCCGACTGCGACACGACGCTGACCGACAGCGCCTGCCGCCGCGCCGCGTCGCCCGCGCGCGCGAGATAGGAAAAGGCGAGATTGTGCCCTGTCGCGGTGACGGCGCCGCGGATGGGCTCGATCAGCCGCATCGCCATGTTCACCTGTCCCAGCGCCGACACGCCGTAATAAATCTGCACCAGATTGTTGAAGGCGAGATAGGTGAGGTTCTCGGCCAGCCGCGCCATGAAGGAAAAGCCGGCGAAACGACCGAATTCGGCGACCAGCGCGGGAGACCATGCCGGCAGGACGAGATAACCGATGCGCCATTGCAGGATGATCGCGCGCGCCACGACGACAAGGAGCCGCTGCGCGATGAGCGCCCACAGCCCGTAGCCGGCGAGCCCGATGACAAGCGCGCCGCCGACGCCGACGACATGCCCGACAAGCGTCGCATAGGCGACATCGTTGAAACGCCGCAACCGGCGCGCCAGCGCGGTGACGATGTCGGAATGGCCGCTGAAGAAGATGGACGCCATCGCCACCGGCAGCAGCGAACGAAACTCCGGTTCGCCATATTGCTCCGCCAATGCGTGGCCGGCCGGAAGGGAGGCGGCGAGAATGACGGCGCCGATCGCCCATGAGGCGCCGAGCGCGGCGCGCAGATGCGCCATGCGCACGCCCCGCCTTTGCGCCAACGCCTCCTCGAACGGCGATCCGACGAACACCGACGCGACCGCGACCAGCGTCAGCACCAGCGCCGTGACGCCGAAATCGCGCGGCGCGAGAAGACGCGAAAAGACGATGGTGCTGCCGGTGAGCAGCGCCAGCCGGCCAATCGCGTCCAGCCCGGCCCAGCCGATCCACCCGATCAGCCGCCCCTGCTCCCTCCGTCGCGCGCGCGCTGTCACGGGACGCAATCTCCTGCCTCAGGCATAGATGTCGCGCGGCGCGCCGGCGCGGAGCGGATGGGAGACCGCCGGTCCTTGCTGGCCGGCGTGATCCTGCGGCCGGCTCGCGCTCGGCGGACGGAACAGCCCGAGGCTGATCAGCGTCATCAGGATCGCTCCGGCGGTGGCCAGCATGGCGCCGAGCAGCGCGCCGCTAACGCCCCAAACGATGAGCGCCGGCCCCGGCGTCCGGCGTTCCGGCGGGCGCGCCCTCGAAACGATGCGGAGGTTGTTGGAATCGAGATTGCCGAGTTCCCTGGTTTCGCGCGAACGCAGCTCGAAGGACTCAAGCAGCTTGCGATTGGCGTCGACCTGTTGCTCAAGCGTGCGCAGTTCGATTTCGGCCTCGCGCGAGCGCGTCGACAACGCCGTCAGATCGGCGACCGTCTTCGCCGTGGCGACATGCTCCGTGCGCGCGCGCGACAGGTCCGCCCGCGCGGCCGCGCGGATCGACGACAACTCCGCGCCGATGCTGCGATCGACTTCCGCGAGCCGATTGCGCGCCTCGATCATCGCCGGATGGCGATCGCCGAGTCGGCGCGTGAGCGGCGCGAGTTCAAGCAGCGTCGCGTTTCGTCGTTCGACGAGCGCGAGAAGGTTGCGCGTGTCGGCGTCCGCGCCCAACGCGCCAAGCGCGCTGGCCGAGCGCGGCGCGGTTTCGAATTGTTTGACGCGCGCCTGCGCCTTGTCGACCCGCGCCTGCGCGTCGTTGAGCGCCGCGGTCGCGGCCGTGAGTCGCTGATCGATCAGCAGACGGTCGCCGACCCGCACCAGCGCCTTCTCGCGCCGATAGGCCTCTGCCCTGACCTCCGAGGCGCTCAACCTCTGGCGCAGAACGTCGAGTCGTCCCGCGAGTTCTTCCGAGAGTTTGGCGACCGCCTCGGCCCGATTGGCGGAATCCTCCGCGACATAGGCGTCGACCACCCTGCCGGCGAGATAGGCCGCGAGTTCCGGCGTCGAACCGCGCGCGCCGACATCGACGACCAGACTGCGCTCGGTGCGCTTGACCCAGATCGAGCGTTGCAGCGCGGCCAGCGTTCTGGCCCAATCGCCCGTCGGACCGAGGCCCGGGCAATGGCGCGCGAAAGACGGCGTCTCCCGCTCCTGCACGCCCGTCTGCTGCTCGATGATGGCGGCCGCGCATTCACTGTCGACGACGCGCGACAGCACGCGCTCCGACTGCAACACCGCCATCTGGCTTTCGACGAAATTGATCGCGGCGTTGGCGTCGTAATGGCCGGTCTTCAGGTCGTTGTTGAAGACCTTGAAACCGTGCGGATCAAACAGCAGTTGCGCGGACGAACTGTAGACGGTGGGCAGCAGCAGCGCCTTGATGGCGACGCCGGCGGCGCCCGAAAGGCATCCGACGGCGACGATGGCCCAAACCCAACGCCGCAGGCGCGAAGCCAGGAAGCGCAACGCCGGACGCCATGGATTGGGCGCGGGCGCCCATGCCATTGCTTGCGTTTCCGGTTGAGAGTTCATCGCCGCTGCGGAGCCTATTTCGGATTTTGATAGACTAAACCGCGACAATGAAGACAAGTTTATCCGTTTGAAAAAAGGAGCGTTATGGTTATGGACGCGTAAACCGGCCGCGCTGTCGCCCGCCGCGCCCGGATCAGCCGGCGTTCTGATAGGCCTTGCGGGAGAACACCGTCAGGAACAGGATCCAGACGTCCAGCGCCAGCGACCAGTTGTCGATATAATAGAGGTCGTAATGCACGCGCCGGGCGATCTTTTCCGCCGTATCCGTTTCGCCGCGCAAGCCGTTCACCTGCGCCCAACCGGTGATGCCCGGCTTGACATTATGGCGACGCGCATAAAGGGCGATCTCCGGCTCGAACTGTTCGTCGTGCGCCAGCGCGTGCGGGCGCGGCCCGACGAGGGACATCTCGCCGCGCAGCACATTCAGCAGTTGCGGCAGTTCGTCGATGTTGAACTTGCGGATGAACCGGCCGACGCGCGTGATGCGCGCGTCGTTGGCCGTCGCCTGACGCACGGCGGCGCCATCCTCCATCGTCGTCATCGAGCGGAATTTGACGATTCGGAAGAGGTTTTTGTTGAACCCCTGACGCGTCTGCAGGAACAGCGCCGGGCCGCGGCTTTCCATCCTGATGGCGATGGCGACGACGAGGAACAGGGGCGCCAGCAGGATCAGGGCGGCCGACGCCAGCACGATGTCCATCAACCGCTTGAGCGCCACGCCCGAAATGGACATCGAGTAGCCGCGCAAACGGAAGCTGGAGATCGCGCCGCGATCCCCCATCTGCGCCCCTGCGAAGCGATTGAGCGCGCAATTCGGTTCGAGATGCAGATACAGCGAGGCGGGCACGCGCATCAACGCCGTGACGCATTGATCGATCACCTCGGCCTTCGCCCAGGGAATCACGACGATGATGTCGTCCGGCATCAGGCGGCGCGCCGTTTCGGTCGCGGCCGCGAGGTCGACGGCCAGCGTTTCCGGGCTCTCGCGCAGGATCGGCGTCGCCACGACGCCCATGCCCTGCCGCGCCGGCTGATAGATGCGGCTGAACTCGGCGACGTCGCGCTCAAAACCGACAATCAGCACGCGTGAGGCCAGGACGCCGCCCTTTCGCGCGCTGTGCTGCATGACGCGCACCAGCGCGGCCCGCCCGGCATAGAGCGCGAACAGGCCGGCGACATAGAAAACAATGAAGGCGCCGCGCGAGGAATCCTCGATGACCCGCGCCAGAAAACCGAAGGTCGCGGCGGCGAGAAAGGCGATGTTCCACTGCGAGAACGTGCGTTGCGCATGGCCGGAAATGTCGAGATAGTCCGCGACGGCGTAACTGTGTCGCGTCACGTTGAGCACGATGAACAGAATGGCGGCGAAAAGACCGAGTTGCAGGTTGGCGGCGCAGATCTCGACGCGCCGGTGCGCCAGAGAATTATAGGCCACGTCGGCGAACATCGACGCCGCCAGCACGGCGGCCAGATCGAGCAACAGCGCCATCAGCGAGAAGGAGGCCCGCGTCAGCGCCGTGTTGGTCTTCAGCGCCCGCGATGAAATGCCCGTCGGCTCGTTGGACGCGAACGCGCTGGCCGCCGCGCCCTGCGGCGGTCGCCGCTTGCCGGCTTCCACGACCGAAAACCTGGCCTCGATCATAACGCTCCCCGCATCGCTCCACGCCGCATTCTTGCCGGCGATGACGTAAACAACACTAGGAGAGGGCCATGAAATCCGGCTTAAATAATACGCTGAATCAGTTCTTTCCGACGAATCCTTTCCTCTGGGTAAATGCTTCGCCAACACGCTTGCGAGACATCCGGCGATATTTTTACCCTGCGGAAACTACGCCGCGCCGACTCGCCTTCGGCATGGGGCGGGCACGTCTCCGGCTCACGCGAGGTCCGGAAACATCCGCGTCAGGCTGGCCTCGTCGGCGCCGCACAGGCCGCGTTCGGTGACGATGCCGCTGATCAGGCGCGCCGGCGTCACATCGAAGGCGAAATTGCGCGCCGACGAACCTTCCGGAGTCAGCCGCACCTCCGCCACGCTGCCCTCGGCCGTCAGCCCGGCGATATGCGTCACCTCGCGCGGCGACCGCTCCTCGATCGGAATTTCCGCGACGCCGTCGCGCATGCTCCAGTCGATCGTGGACGACGGCAGCGCCGCAAAGAACGGAACGCCGTTGTCCCGCGCCGCCAACGCCTTGAGATAGGTGCCGATTTTGTTGCACACATCGCCCGAGCGGGTCACGCGATCGGCGCCGACGAGACAAAGATCGATAAGTCCGTGCTGCATCAGATGTCCGCCGGCGTTGTCGGCGATGACGGTGTGCGGCGCCCCTTCGCCGATCAGTTCGAACGCGGTGAGGCTGGCGCCCTGGTTGCGCGGCCGCGTTTCATCGACCCAGACATGGACCGCGACGCCCTGGCGCATCGCCGCATAGACCGGCGCGAGGGCCGTGCCCCAGTCGATCGTCGCCAGCCATCCGGCGTTGCAATGCGTGAGAATGTTCACCGGCCGGCCGCCGACGCGCGCCGCGATGTCGCCGATCAGCCGCGCCCCATGCGCGCCGATGGCCATGCACGCCGCCACGTCCTCCCCGGCGATGGCCGCGGCCTCCGCATAGGCGCGCGCCCGGCGTTCGCCGATCGGCGTCCGCGCCAGGCAGGCGCGCACGCGGTCGACCGCCCAGCGCAGATTGGACGCCGTCGGCCGCGTCGCGATGAGGCGCGCATGGGCGCGCGCGATGGCCGCGTCGCCGGCGTCCTCCGCGACGGCGAGCGCCAGACCATAGGCGCCGGCGACGCCGATCAGCGGCGCGCCGCGCACGTTCATGTCGGCGATCGCCCGGGCGGCGTCGTCGCAGCTGGCCAGCACGACGGTCTCAAGCCCGTGCGGCAGTTTCGTCTGGTCGATGACGTGAACCCGGCGCCCGTCGGCGTCGAGCCACAAGGTCCGCATCTCGCGACCGTCGATCCGCATCCGCGCCTCTCCCCGAAACCTGCCGGGCGCACCGCCCGACCGCTTCTCTGGCGCAGGATGCGCGCGAATTCCAGCGCTTTAAGCGGCGCTTAACCTAAACGGGCTTTAATTGTCCCGGTCGAGTATGCGCGGCATGCGCAGTGTATGAAAGCGTATCATATGACGTTTCGGCATCGCGTCGCCGCCAGGCCTGTTCGCCCGGGCCCTTCCTCCGCCCGCAACATCATCGTTCTTTTCGCTTTCGGCGCCGCGATCGCCGGCGCAGGCTTCGCGGCCAGGGGCATTGGCGCGCAACAGCCGGCGGCGCGCGCGCTCCAGGCCGGGGCCGAGACGACGCCCCTCCAGGCCGCGCCGCAAGCCGCCCCGCGCCCGGCCTATACCGGCCTGTTCGATCCGGCTTACTCGCTCGGCCTCGCCGCCCCGTCCTTCGACAACGCCGCCATGCTGCGCGCGGCCGCCTGGGAGGCGCCGGCGATCGCGCCCCCCGCGCCCGAGACCGTCGTGGCGGCGCCGGCGAAGCCGACGCCAGTGGCGGACGCGGTCGAAGCCGCGCCGCCGCCGGCGCGTCTTGCCGAGGCGCCGGCCGCCCCGGAGGACGCCGCCATCCCCGCGCCGCCGAGACGGCCGGACGATCTCACGCCGGCCTTTACCCCGCGCCAGGCGCAGCCGCGTCCGCGTCTGGCCTCCCGCGCCCGCGCGCGCGGCGCGCCGATGACCGTGGCCCGCGCCGAGCCCTCCTTCTTCGAGCGCCTGTTCGGCAGCGCCCGCGCGCCGGAAGGTCCGGCCATGGCCTATGCCGCGCCCGGCCTCGCGCCGAACGACGCCAGCCTCATCGCGCCGCGCCTCGCGCCCGCGCCGACGCCGGATCCGACGCCGGCCCCGCGCGCCGGCGGCGGCCGGGCTGTTTACGACATCACCGCGCAGGTCGTGCATATGCCGGACGGCGCGCGGCTCGAGGCCCATTCCGGCCTCGGCGCCATGCGCGACAATCCGAATTACGCCCATCTGCGGATGCGCGGCGTGACGCCGCCGCATATCTACAATCTGCGCATGCGGGAGGCGCCGTTCCATGGCGTGCGCGCCATCCGCCTGCTCCCGGTCGGCGGCTCGGGCGCGATCTTCGGCCGCGCCGGCCTGCTCGCCCACACCTACATGCTCGGACCCGGGGGCGATTCCAACGGCTGCGTGTCCTTCCGCGACTACAACGCCTTCCTGCAGGCCTTCCTGCGCGGCGAGGTAAGCCAACTCGTCGTCGTCAACTCGATCCGCGACGCCACGCCCCGCTTCGCCGCCCGATAATCACGACCCGATCATCAAGGACCCGATCATCATGACTTGGCGCGCCGGCCTCCGGCGCGCTAGCCTGTCCCCCAACAAGAAACGTGCGGGAGGACAGACATGTCGAACCTCTATGCGGGCGCCGGCCTTGGCGACCTGATCGTCGGCGCGATCCTGCGCCATGCCGACAAACCCGCCATCGCCGATGAGCGAACGCGCTGGACCTATCGCGAGCTTGGCGCGGCCATCGGCGGGATGATGACCTTTTTCCAGGGCCTCGGTCTGAACAAGGGCGACGCCTTGTCGGTGCTTTCGGGCAACCGGGTCGAATCCTGGGCTGTCGTCTGCGCCGCCGCCATCATGGGTCTGCGCTACACGCCGTTGCACCCGCTCGCCGCCGAGGATGACCACGCCTTCATCGTCGACGACGCCGAAATCGACGCGCTGGTCGTCGAGAGCGGCAAGTTCGCCGCCCGCGGCCTCGCCATCCGCGCCCGCGCGCCGCGCCTCAAACATCTGCTGTCCTTCGGCCCGGTCGAGGGCGCGCGCGACCTGCTGGCGGAGCTGCCCGCCTGCGAGATCGCGCCGCTGCGGGCGGATTCGAGCGAAAGCGACATCTGCTGGCTCGCCTATACCGGCGGCACCACCGGCACATCGAAAGGCGTGATGCTGTCGCATCGCGCCCTGACGACGATGACGGCGACGCTCTACGCCGATTGGGACTGGCCGGCCGACATCCGTTTTCTCGCCGCCACCCCCATCAGCCACGCCGCCGGCGCGACGGTCTTCCCCGTCATGTATCGCGGCGGCTTCACGCGGCTTCTGCCCGGCTTCGAGATGGAATCCTATTGCCGCACGATCCAGGACGAGAAGATCACCTGCGCCTTCCTCGTGCCGACCATCATCTACGGCCTCATCGACGCGCGCGAGACGCGGGCGCGCTACGACCTCTCCTCTCTCGACATGATCGTCTATGGCGCGGCGCCCATGTCGCCCGATCGCCTGCTCGAGGGCATGCGCGTCTTCGGGCCCGTCTTCGTGCAGCTCTACGGCCAGACCGAAGCGCCGCAATGCATCACGACGCTGCGCAAGATCGACCATGACCCCGGCAATCTCCGCCGGCTCGGATCGTGCGGGCGCCCCTCGCCGCTCGTCCAGGTCAAGCTGCTGGACGCCGATCTGAACGAAGTCGGAATCGGCGAGCCGGGCGAAATCTGCGTGCGCGGCCCCCTCGTCATGGACGGCTACTGGAAACGCCCGGAGACGACGCAGGAGACGCTCAGGGGCGACTGGCTGCACACCGGCGACGTCGCCGTGCGCGACGCGGAGGGCTATCTCTACATCGTCGACCGCACCAAAGACATGATCATCTCGGGCGGCTTCAACATCTATCCGCGCGAGGTCGAGGACGCGCTGATGGCTCATCCCGCCGTCGCCTCGGCCTGCGTCATCGGCGTGCCGGACGAGAAATGGGGCGAGGCGGTGAAGGCCTTCGTGGTGCTGAAGCCAGGCGTCGCGGTCGACGCCGCGACGCTGCAAGCCCATGTGAAAGACAGGCGCGGCGCGCCCTGGTCGCCGAAATCCGTTGATTTTGTCGACTCAGTCCCCGTCACCGGCCTCGGCAAGCTCGACCGCAAGGCGCTCCGCGCCCCCTACTGGCAGGGACGCGCGCGCGGCGTGGCGTGAAGCGAAATCGGCAAGCCGCGATCAGCAGCCGTGCGTTTGCCACGCGCCGGGATCTCAGGGTCGCCATGACGACGGGGCCGGCGCGGCCTCCGCGGCCCTGGCCCGGTCGATCACGGCTTGCAGCGCGCGCACGGACTCGGTGACGCCGGTCTTCGTGGCGGCGGAGAGCTTCAACGGAGCGCCCGGTTTTTCGCCGGCCGCCACGGCGGGACCAGCCGATTTCACGGCGCGCTTCAGGCGCTCCATCTGCTGTTTCAGCGTCTCCGCGTCGACCGTATCCATCTTCGACAGCGCCACGATTTCCGGCTTTTCCGCCAGGCCCCCGCCATAGGCCTCCAACTCATGACGCACGGTCTTGTAGGCCTTGCCGGCGTGATCGCCGGAGGCGTCGACAAGATGCAGGATGACGCGGCAGCGCTCGACATGGCCCAGAAAGCGGTCGCCGAGACCATGGCCCTCGTGCGCGCCCTCGATCAGGCCGGGAATGTCGGCGAGCACGAACTCGCGTCCATCAGCGCGCACGACGCCGAGATGGGGATGCAGCGTGGTGAACGGATAATCGGCGATTTTCGGCTTCGCCGCCGAGACTGTCGCCAGAAAGGTCGATTTGCCGGCGTTGGGCAGGCCGACCAGTCCGGCGTCGGCGATCAGCTTCAGCCGCAGCCACAGCGTGCGCTCCTCGCCGGGCAGGCCGGGATTGGCGCGGCGCGGCGCCTGATTGGTCGAGGTCTTGAAATAGGCGTTGCCGAAGCCGCCATTGCCGCCGCGCGCCAGCACGACCTTCTGGCCAACCTCGGTCAGATCGGCGATCAGCGTTTCACCGTCTTCGTCGTAGATTTGCGTGCCGGCGGGCACTTTCAGAACCGCGTCCGCGCCCCTGGCGCCGGCGCGGTTCTTGCCCATGCCGTGTGTGCCCGTCCGCGCCTTGAAATGCTGCTGGTAGCGGTAGTCGATGAGCGTGTTGAGGCCGTCCACGCATTCGGCGACAACGTCGCCGCCCTTGCCGCCATCGCCGCCGTCGGGGCCGCCGAATTCGATGAATTTCTCGCGGCGAAACGACATGCAGCCGGCGCCGCCGGCGCCGGAGGCAATATGGATTCGGGCCTGATCCAGAAATTTCATCTTTGCGATCGCGGTGCGAGAATCGGGGCTCAGGCCCAGGCGCTGTAGGCGGCCGAGCCGCCGCCTGCGCCCGGCGCGCCGGCCGGCTGTTGGGTCATGGCCGGAATCCGCCGGTTGCGCAAGGCGCCCCAGGCGAGACGGGTCAGACGATAGCGGCGGCATGAGACGCGGCCGCCGCGCTCGGGCAGGTCCATCTCGACCAGGCCGACGTCGGAAAATCCGCATTTCTCCAGCACGCGGCCGGAGGCGGCGTTTTCGAGCCGGACATTGGTCGACACCTCGCCGAAATGCGTCAGGGCGAAGACGGCGTCGATCACCGCGTGAGCGGTTTCGGTGGCGTAGCCTTTGCCCCAATGCGCCGGCGCCAGCACGAAGCCGATCTCGGCGCCGCCGTCCTCAATCGAGGCGCTGACAAGGCCGATCGCCTCGCGCGTCGTTTTCAGCGTGATGGCCAGCGCCATCTCGCGGCCTTCCGCATTGGCGGCGCGGGCGGCGAGCACGAAATTTTCCGCGCCGTCGACCGGATAGGGATGCGGAATGGCCGCCGTCATGTCGGCGACCTCGGCGCGGCTGGCGATGCGGCGGATGGCGGCGACGTCGCCGCCGCGCGGCCAGCGCAGCCACAGGCGCTTCGTCTCCAGCGTGAACACATCGTCGCGGGTGAGGTCCGGAAACATCGGATCGGCTCCAGTCCAGCGGGATCGCGAAATCCCGAAAATCAAAAGGGGACAGCGGCGCGCCGCCATCCCCGGTTGCAACCTTTGCGAGGTTTGCTGGACTTGGGAGGTTCGAACCTTGCGGTTCCAGCTCCTGTGAGGTCTTGATGGAAGACCTGTCCGCCGGGCCTGGCAGCCGGCGGAGGTCTTGCCGAACCCCGCCGTTATTCCGCGGCCTGCGCCGCGACGACGACCGATACGTAAGCTCGGCCGTCGCGTTTGGTCTTGAACTCGACCTTGCCGTCCGTCAGGGCGAACAACGTATGATCGACGCCCATGCCGACATTCTGTCCGGCGTGCCATTTGGTGCCGCGCTGGCGGATGATGATGTTGCCGCCGACGACCGATTCGCCGCCGAACTTCTTGACGCCGAGACGCCGGCCGTCCGAGTCGCGGCCGTTGCGGGATGAACCGCCTGCCTTTTTATGAGCCATTGTTCCTGCTCCGAACTTCTGGCGGACGGCGTCTGCCGCGCGTCCGCATCTGTTGCCTGTTGGCTGGCATTATACTCAAAAGATGGCGTGGGTGAAACCCGTTGGCTTCACTCGCCGTCCCTGGCGGCGCGCTCCTGATCGACCTTGGCGCGCGGCGGCTTGCCCGCGACAAGCTCCCTGGCCTGCTCGATCCATTCCTCGCGCTGGATGCGGCCGCGGAGGTTGAATTCGGCGTCATATTTGGCGACGTCGGCCTCGGTCCATTCCGCGACCTGGCGCCAGGTGGCGATGCCGGCGGCCTTCAGCTTCTTGCCGATGGTCGGGCCAATGCCGCCGATGAGCTCCACATCGTCGGAGATCGCGCCGGCCGAAGCGGCGGCGACGGGCGCGGCGGCCTTCGCGGCCGGAGAGGCCTTGGCGCCGCCGGTGAGGATTTCGGTGATGCGCACCAGCGTCAGATCCTGACGATGACCGCGCTTGCGCTTGGAATTCTGGCGGCGACGCTTCTTGAAGGCGATGACCTTGGGGCCGCGGCCATGCGCGACGATCTCGGCGGCGACCGAAGCGCCGGCGACGAAGGGCGCGCCGAACGTGGTCGTCTCGCCGTCGACGAGCATCAGCACGTCGGCGAAGGTCACGATATCGCCGGCCTCGCCCGCGACGGTCATGACGTTGATCTTGTCCTCGGCGGCGACGCGATATTGCTTGCCGCCGGTTTTGATGACTGCGAACATCGTTTTGTCCTCGTGTTCACGCCGTCTCTCCCGGGCTGGCCCGGGGAACGGCTTCTTTGCAGTTGCAAACCTGCGATGGGCGCCCCGAACCGTCGCGCCCGGGAGCGCAAACGAAAAAGCGCGGCTTTTCGGCCGCGTCGAAGCCAGCGTTCCTTACAGAGGGCGCAAGGGCCTGTCAACACATCGCGCCCGCCGAAACCGCGCCGGAACGGCGAAGGCGCCTTGTCACCCTGCCCCCCGCATGGTATTGCGCCGCCGCGCCACAGCGAGCGGCCCCGCGCCGCCTGATTTGCGACCTGGAGAGGTGGCTGAGTGGTTGAAAGCACCGCACTCGAAATGCGGCATACGGGCAACTGTATCGGGGGTTCGAATCCCTCCCTCTCCGCCATTTATTCTCATAGAATGTTATTTTATTTGATAGAATGGAAGGCGCGTCTCAGCGTCCCGCATTCCGCCCAACATTGTATCTCGGCATATCCCGGAAATCCTTCCGCGCTTCCTGGCGGGAGCGCCTCAGCTTCTGCGCTCGGCGTCCCCGCCTGATCGCGGATGCTTCCGCGATTTCTTCGCCCCTATCGGAGAGAGGGAAGGCCCTGACAGAGAGCGTTCGCGCTCCCGGCGCGCCGAATCTTTTCGCGCCCGGCAATGAGCCGGCAAGGCCGGATGGACCGTCGCCTGGATGGCGCCATCGTCTTGAGGAGCAGCCGGGGGCGGCCACAACACAGAACAGCAAAAGCGCAGCGATTTCATATGGATATATGAAAAAAATGGTCGGAGTGAGAGTCCGACAACCTAAAATTTCATCGCGACGCATATCGAACACTAGGCTCCGAAGAGCCCATTAAATCAGCGCATTTTTCGTTCTTAGCGCTTTTCGTTCCGATCACCTTGTGCCATGCTGCCTCATGCTGAAAGTGGGGCCAGAAGTGGGGCCCGTGAGACGGAACGGCAGTCATGGCGCGGGCACGAAACAAGCTCAACACCAAGGAAGTCGCAGCACTCGCCGAGTCTGGTCGCTTCTCCGATGGCGGCGGCCTCTACTTGCTCATCGACGGCGCTGGAGACGGGCAGCGCCGGCGCTGGCTCTTCATCTTCACCGTCGGCGGCAAACGTCGTGAAATGGGTTTGGGGCCTTATCCCGCCGTCTCCCTCGCCGAGGCCCGCAAGGCCCGCGACGCGTCCGAGCGTCTAGTTCGGGAAGGGAAAGACCCGATTGCCGAGCGTGATGAGGCCCGCCGCCTCGCCGCGCCGAAGCCGACCTTCGGTGAGATCGCCGATGATCTCTTCGAGGCGAAGAAGAGCGAATGGCGCAACGCCAAACATATGGATCAGTGGCGTCAGGCGCTGACCACGCTCGCCGCGCCTCTACGCGGCTTGCCCGTCGATCAGATCGACACCCCGGCCATCATCGCCGTGCTTAAGCCGCTCTGGGCCGCGAAGCCCGAGACGGCCGCGCGTTTGCGCCAGCGGATCGAAGCCGTTCTAGACGCCGCCAAGGCGCAGGGGCACCGCACCGGAGAGAACCCGGCGGCATGGCGCGGCCATCTCGCGCATCTCCTTCCGAAACGTCCGACGCTGGCCAAGGGGCATCACGCCGCGATGGCCTATGCCGACGTGCCGGCGTTCGTCGGCCGGCTCCGGGGGCATCAAGTAAGGTCGGTGGCAGCCTTCGCGCTGGAGTTCCTGATCCTCACAGCGGCCCGCTCCGGCGAGGTATATGGAGCACGCTGGCCCGAGATCGACCTTGAAGCTCGCGTCTGGACCATCCCGCCCGAGCGCATGAAGGCCAGCCGTCAGCACCGCGTCCCGCTGTCCAACCGCGCCATCGCGATTCTCGACGAAATGGCCAAGGTGCGGACCATTCACTTCGTCTTCCCCGGCCGGAGCGACGGGCGACTTTCACATATCGCGATGGCGAAGGTGATCGCCCGGCTCGAAGTCGAGGGTGCGACGCCGCACGGCTTCCGTTCCGCTTTTCGGGATTGGGCCGGCAACGAGACGCATTTCGCGCGAGAAGTGGCCGAGGCCGCGCTGGCGCATTCCATCGGCGACGCTGCCGAACAGGCTTACAGGCGCGGCGACGCGCTGGAGAAGCGCAGAGAGATGATGACGGCATGGTCGCGCTACTGCGAGCCGGCCGCCTCCGACAACATCATCGAGATCGGGACCGCGCGCCGGTCCCAGCGAAATTCAGGCATGAGCGCCTGAAAGAGTGGCCGGGCCGACGTAGGCGCGTCGAACCCGGCCAAGCCAAGTGAAGGAAAGGACTTCACCATGACCAATCGGACCATATCCGACTCCGCTACGAATTCCGACCGCAATCCGATTCCGACGGACCTTGCGGCGCTCGCCGCTGAAATCGCCATTCAGAAGCGCAGGATCGAGGCGTTGCCGATCAATGCTGATCTCGACCGCGAGATCGACAGGCTTTGGGCGTTGCGTGCTGCGGTTGCCAGCACTCGCGCCACGGCCATCGGCGATCTTAAGGTGAAAGCTCTCGTCACCGCGGACGAAGTGGAAAACGGAGACAGCTTCGACTCCGAAGCGCCCGGATGCGCTCCTGATCTTATCGCCGGTCTCGTGAGGGATATAATGAGCCTGCCGGATATCTTCGATGCCTCCGCCGTCGCCGCGACAGCCTGACGGACCCGTTGAAAACTAGGAGGGCGGGCGCGCAGGCGCTCGCCCTTTCTCGTAGGATCGCGACATGGGCAAGAAGCACGGGCCACGCCAGCCGAAGGCGCTCAGCAGCGCAGTCTTTCGCGTCGAGAGCGGAGGCTGGTCGGTGTCTGCTGCGGACTGGGCCGAGATAGCGACGGCGTGCCAACCAAAGCTGCGAGCCATGCTCAGCGCCGCCCATTCCGAAGCGGAAAAGGCGCTGGAGACCGCGGCGGACTCTGCCCCAATGGAACGCGGCAAGCGCGCGCTCGCAGCCAAGCGAGCGAAGGCTGAATATGCGAGCGCGGTCGCGCAGGCGGCGAAGAGCAACCGAAACGACGCATCGCCCCTCACCGGCAAGATCGAAAGCGACGCCGCCGCCGGTCGCGACTTTATCGAGAGGGCGACGAAGATCGTAAACGACTTGATCGTCGAGGCGAGGCGCGAGCGCACGACGCCACGCGCCGATTCAACTACCGAATGGCTTGAGGGGCTGGGGAAAGCCGCCGCGACGTTCCATGCCGCCTATCATGCGCCGCTCTCGCCCGCTGCAAAGTCTATGGCCCGCGCCGATGTCGAGCGGTTGACGCGCGACGCGGCGATTCGGCTCGCTGATCTTGCGACAGCCTGCCTGCGCGTCGCGCAGGCGACGAAGAAAGCGGCGTCTGAACTGGAAGTTGAACCCGAGCTTGAGGGGGGCGCGGCGTGGCGGCGGTTCGTCGTTCGCCTCCGTAGCCTGTGCGGCGCGTTCGGCCTGCGAACGGGCATATCCAGCACTGGCGACGACGCCGTGTTCGTGATGTTCGTCGCCGCGCTGATGTCGAAGCTGCCGCCGGAAGTCGCGCGCAGTTCGTCGCCAGAGGCGCTGGCGAAGGCGATGCAGCGCGCCGTCGCAGATCAGCGAGAGATCGAGCGCGAATAGACGAGCGCGACGGTTTAGGGACACGGTTTTCCTGACCCTCCAATTTCGTGTCCCTAAACGTCGTCCGAATCCGTGATCTTTAAGAGCCGTCCTGCGACAGGCGGCGATTCTGCCGCCCCAACCATGAGGCGGCAATGAACATCGAAACCCCCACGGCCGAGAAGGCCGCCCCGAACATCCCCCAGCGCGCTGGCTACAAGGTCGATGAAGCGGCGCAGCTTCTCTCGCTGTCGCGCGCCAGCCTCTACCGCCTAAACAAGGCCGGCTCCCTCCGCATCGTGAAGATCGCGGGCCGCTCCGTCGTGCCCGCTTCCGAAATCGCGCGTCTCGTCTCGGGCAAAGCGATGAACGCCGCCGCGTAGTCGCGGCGCAACCACTCTCCAAACGAAAGCCCCACCAGCGCGGGAACGCCGATGGGGCCGAGATTTCCGAAAGGTCCAAAGCAGATGGCTTATAACACCGTCCCTCCCGCCCGCAAAGCCCGCAAGACCTCCGCGAAGGCAATCCTTGAGGTCATCATCCACGAGCGCCCGGCTGCCGAGCCGAACGTCGGCATGAAAGGTTCGATCAACGCCGCGGTCGCCCAGCGCAATGGCGAGGCGGCCAACATCTCCTTCGCCAACTCCGCCCGCGGCATGACGGGCATCGCCAATCCGGCCTTCGCGCGCGGCAGCGAGAAGACCATGCCGCCGCGGCCCATGATGGATGTCGCGACCGTGGACGGCTGGTTCCAATCCAAGTGGCTCGCGCGCAAGCTCGACGGGCCGACGGACAAGAACGAAGCGCATATATTACCGGACGCCGCCGTCGCTCACATCGCGATCAATCAGCTTCCGTCTGGCGAATTCGCGTGGTTCGACATGCAGACTGGCGCGGGCGCGAAAGGCGTCGTCTCTCTTTTGCAGCACCTGCTCCGGATCGGCGAGAGCGAGGCTGCCTTTCGCGCCGCGACGCTCATTTCCTGCCGCCTCAAGCTGAACTCGATCAGCCGCTTCCTCGCCGAGAAGGCGGCCTGACCATGGCCGCCGCGGTCAACTCCAGCATCGAGAAGGAGGGCGGCGCTTCGGCGCCGCCTTCAGGCGTGAACGGTGCGCGCCCGCGCGCGCTCTTCAACCCAAACCTCTATCGCCTCGACGCAGCCGCGCGAGCGTCCCAGCAAAGCCGCGAGGCCGCGCTGTCGCTGGCACAGGCTGGCCTCTACATCTTCCCTTGCAAGCCGGACAAGACGCCGCTCGCCGGGCTTCACTGGCAGACGGAATCGACGACCGACGCAACGAAGATCGAAATGTGGTGGGCGCGTCACCCCGGCGCGATCCCGGCAGTCGATTGTCAGAAATCGGGCATCGTCGCGCTCGACCTCGACCGGCATGGCGACGGTCCCGATGGCGTTGCCGCTGGCGAAGGGCTGCTCTCCGACCTTCATGCGCTGAACACGCCGATCACGCTGACGCGCAACGACGGCAAGCACATCTACTTCGCCGCTCCGCCCGGCGAGCCGATTGGCAATTCGCCCGGCTCCTTGCCGGGCGGAATCGACGTGCGCTCACGCGGGTATGTTCTCGCGCCGGGCGCAATGCTCGCCGACGGCACGGGTTGGGCGAGCGACCCGAACGCGCCCGACCTCGCCGAGGCGTTCGCGGCGGGAGCAATTCCCGAGCTTCCGCAGCATGTGCTCGACCTGATCCGCACGCGCCCCGAACGTCCCGAGCGCCCTGAGCCGCCGCGCCAGCGCGCGGAGGATGGTCCGCGGACCACGGTTGGTGACATCGGTGAGCGCGAGCGCGCTTTCGCCAATGCCGCGCTCGCCGCTTGTGCCGCCGATGTCGCCGGCACCGGCGCGGGCGGTCGCAATGTTGCTCTGAATGGCGCGGCCTATCGCATGGGTCGCCAGATCGCCGCTGGCCGCATCGGGCGCGCCGAAGTCGAGCGCGCGCTGGAGGCGGCCTGCGAAGCGAACGGGCTGGCGCGCGCCGATGGCTGGGCCTCAATCCGCAAGACGCTCGCGAGCGGCATCGAAGCCGGGATGCAGAACCCTGCCGCTGCGCTGGTGGATCGCGAGCGCCCGGACACGCGCGAGCGTCGCGAGACGCCGCACTTCACAAAGCGCGATCATCACGACGGGCCGCAACCGGGTGAGGCCGAAGGCGAGTCCGCTGACCAATCTGCCGGCGGCAAGCAGCCCGACCCGCTGCGTGGCTTCTCCTTCGACGGCGACGCCGCACCCGAGCCGCCGAAGATGCTGGTGAAGGGCCTGATCGGCGACAAGGAGATCGCCTTCGTCGGTGGCCAGTCCGGCGCGGGGAAGACGTTCATCGTTCTCGACCTCGCCGTCTCGCTCGCCAGCGGCGAGGTGTTCTTCGGACGCATGGTCAAGGAGCGCGTCGGCGTTGCGATTTTTGCGGGTGAAGGTTCGGCGACGATCCCGAACCGCCTGATCGTCGCGAAGAACGCGAAGGTGGGCGATGAGCCGCTTCCCATCGCGTGGCTGGGCGAGGTTCCCGACCTCAAGCGGCCTTCGGAAGTCGCGGCCATGATCCCGCGCCTGCGCGCCGTCGATGATCACTTCCGCGAGACGTTCGGCGTGCGGCTGGGCGTCGTGGTCTGCGACACGCTGGCGGCGACCTTCAATCTCGACGACGAGGATGACAACTCCGAGGCGGCCCAGACCATCCGCATCATGAAGGGCCTCGTCGATAAGTTGGGCGTGACCGTCGTGCCGGTTCATCATTTCGGCAAGGCGACCGACACGGGCCTGCGCGGTGCGAGCGGCTGGCGCGCGGGCTGCGACACGGTTCTCGCGGTGCTGGCGAACCGCGACCAGACGACGGGGCGCTGCGACAATCGCCGGCTGGCGTTGTCGAAGTCGCGCGTGAGCGAGGAAGGGCTGACCATCCCGTTCAGCCTGCGCTTCGTCGCGCTCGGTCTCGACGAGGACGGTGACGAATACGGCTCCTGCTTCGTCGAACCCGGCACCGGCTTCAACGCGGCCGACGAAGTGCTGACCAAGAAGGAAGCTGGCCCGCCGCGTGCCGCTCGCGTCTTCCTCGATGCGCTCGGCGTCGTCATCGGCGAGCAAGGCTCCAAGGTGCGCCCGTTCGGGTTCGGCGGTCCCGAAGTGGCGGCTGTGGATCGCGAGATCGTGCGAGGCGAGTTCTACAAGCTATGGCCCGCCGACGGGGAGACGGACAAGGCCAAGGCCGAGGCGAGGCGCAAGAGCTTCGCGCGCGGCGAGGATTGGGCGCTCTCGCGGAAGAAGGTTGCGACCTACGAACTCGCCGGCAAGCAGCTTCTCTGGCTTCTCAAGGAGCCGGCGCAATGAACCTGCGGGACAGCCACGGGAGCGGGACACAGGGACTATTACATAGTCCCTGTGTCCCGTCCGTCCCGCAAATGGCCCGGACACAGCGGGACAAATGTCCCGTGTGTCCCGCATGTCCCGCTGATGAGGGACAGGAGGGACACGAGGGACAATTGTCCGGCCTGTCCCGCTTGTCCCGCACCTATCCGAACATCGAAATCGAAGGAGTGATCGTAATGCCGATCAATCCCGCGCGCCAAGACATGGCCCGCAAGACCGACGCCGCGCGCGCCCGCGAATTGCTGGCGAGCATCACGCCGCTCAAGAAGTGGATGGTCCGCGAGAAGCCGTCGCCGGAACGCGCTCATCTCGCGCTCCGCGTCGCGCGCGAGACAATGCGCATCGCCGCGCTCACCCCAGCCGAAGAGGCCGCCGTCGCAGCCAAGCTGCAACTGGCCGAGGCCATCGCCCTCATGGAGAAGTCCAATGTCGCGTAAGACCAAGCCCGTCGCGAAGACGGGCCGCCCTTCCACTTTCAACGAACACATCGCGGATGCGATCTGCGCGCAGATCGCCGAAGGCAAGTCCATGCGCACGGTCTGCGCCGCAGAGGACATGCCGGCGATGACCACGATCTTCCGCTGGCTGCGCGAGAAGCCCGAGTTCCAGCAGCAATACGCGCGCGCGAAAGAATGGGCTGCTGACGCGATGGCCGAAGATGCGCTCGACATCATCGACGATGGCCGCAACGACTGGATGGAAGTCCACGACAAAGACGGCGAGTGCGTCGGCTGGCGCGTGAACGGCGAAGCGATCCAGCGCAGCCGGCTCCGCTTCGAGGGTCGCCGGTGGCTCATGGGCAAGCTCCGACCGCGCAAATACGGCGACGCGATTGATCTGAACCACGGCGTTCAGCCGGAAGACTCGCTCGGCGAAATCATCAAGCGCTGCATGAACACGCCCCTTCCGCTGAGCCGCGACCCCGCCAACGACTGAACGCGCGTCCGCGCGCGACAAGGAACACGACGATGGCTGCCGACTTCTTCGATCAGACCGCTTCTCTTCTCTCCAACAGCGCCGAACGTCTGGCCGCCGCGACCGCGACGCCTGCCTCCGCGCCGGCGCAGCCCGCGGCTCCCGCTGTTGATCTGGTCCGATCCTTCGAGGCCGCTGCCGACCAATTTGGCGTCCCGGTCGATGCGCTTCTGGCGATGGCGGAGAAGGATTCGGGTTTCGATTATCTGTCGCGCTCGCGCGGGCCGGGGGCGAAGTCGCGCGGCCTGATCCGCGTCGGCGACGACGACATGGCCCGCGGCGTGAACCCGTATGTGCCCGAGCAGGCCATTGGTGCTGCGGCTCGAAAACTGCGTGGCTTCATGGACGGCGGCATGTCGCTCGATGACGCGATCAAGGCGCACGGCGGCGGCGACGACTATCTCGCTGACATTCGCGGTCGCGCCAAGCGACTCGCCGACATGCTCTATTCAGAAGAGACTCCCGTCGATCCGGCGGCCCACAGCATTCCCGAAAGCAACATCAAGCCGGCGGAGAAGTCCAACTTCGCGCGCGACGCCTATTTCCAGACTGTCGGCGGCGTGAACAAGGGCATCGGTCAGGTTGTTCGCGGCGTAGGCGAGGCCGTCGCGACCATCGGTGACTACACGACGACGCCGATTCTCAACCGCATCTTCGGGCGCGAGGGCAAAACGCCGAACGCGCTGACTCCCGTCGCCAAAGCGCTCGACGACTTCGGCAAGAAGGGCCAGTCGTTCGTATCGGCAGACACCAAGGAGGCGATCAAGCAAAGCTCCCCCGGCGGCGATCTGTTCAAACCATCGACATGGACGCTGGGGAAGAACCCCTCCCTGCGGGGCTACGCCGCGCTCGGTCTCGACGTGTTCGGCGGGATGCTGCCCGTCATCGCCGCGAGCGTCGCCAGCGGCGGATCGGCGGCTGTCGGCGCGGCCGTGGGCGGCGCGCAAGGCGGCGGATCGGCGGCGCAACAGGCCGAGGAAGCCATCGTCGAAATGGCGAAGTCGCCCGCAGCCGACAACGGCAAGCCGGGCGCGACCGTGCTGGAACAGGAGAGCGCCTATTACCGCGAGTTGCTCGCGGCCGGAAAGACGCCGAAGCAGGCCCTCAACCTCACGCGCTTGGCCGCGTCGCGGCTCGCCTTCGCCTTCACCACGCCTGTCTCCGCCCTTGGCGGCGCGGCCACGTCGAAGCTCATGCACCCCGCCACCAAGGTCGCCGCCGGCGCGGCGCTGCCCGGCCGCGTCGCGGCGCGCAACGGCGCGAGCGCGCTGGAAGAGGGTATGCAGGAAGCGGGCGAGCAGATCGCGCAGAACGCCGGAACGAACGCCGGCGCGGGCACGAACATCGACCTGACCGACGACACGTTCGGCAACTTCATTCTCGGCGCGCTTGGCGGCGGCGTTCCCGGCGCTGTAGGCGGCGCGTTGAGCAAGCGCGCCGGGACGCGCGATCAGACTGCGCCGCTGGCTTCCTCGACGCCGACGCCCGCCGCGCCGACGCCTGCCAATGCCTCCCCGCCCGCACCCCCTTCCGGCCCGCTGGGTCGGGCGCTCGACACCGGCGCGCCCCGTCTGTCCGAAGTCGCGAAGCCCGCCGGCGGCGCTGTGACTGTGACGGATGAGGTCGGCCAGATCACGGGCCATGTCGTCGGGCAGGACAAGGACGGCGTGACGTTCCAAAGCGCCGACGGTCAGCGATTCCTCTACTCGCCGGCCGAGATCGCGTCGGGCGCTGTGAAGGTCGAAGCCGCGCCGGCGGAGACGGTGAGCGCACCTCCCGCGCCGATGGCGCCCGCCGACGCGCCCCGCGCCGAGATTGCGCCGCGCGCTGGCGAGGATCGCACCTTCGTCGCGCCTCTCGCCGCCACGGACGCCGCGCGCCTCCCGGTGGCCAGCGGAGAGGCTGGCGCAGACTCGCGTCCCGTGGCCGCCGTTGCCAACGCGCAGTCGGAAGACCCGAAGACCGGCTTCTGGGTGAAGCGGCTGGAAGGCGGAGACCCCAAGAACATCTCGTACGCCCTGATGCGCGGCGACGATCACGTCGGCATGGCGGCGCTCACGCTCGACAAGTTCGACGGGCAGGGCCGTCCCGTGTCGGGCTACATCGAAAGCATCGGAGGCCGCGACTACTCCGCGCCGACCGGCGAGGGCTGGCAGTCCGGCGTCAACTCGCTTGGCCCGCGCGCCATCCTCGCGCTGCGCCGCCAGTTCCAAGCCGACTTCCCGACCGTATCGACACTCAATGCCGACCGCGCGAGCGGCGCTCGCTTCGGCGGCGACTACGAGCGCACCGTCGCCGACCAGAAGCCGATGCAGGTGAATCTGCGGGCGGAAGTCGCCGGCAAGGGCGCTACGACGGACACCGCCCCCGTTGCCCGCGCGGATGACACAGCTAGCCGCGCGACCGGCTCTTCCAAGATAGAGGCCGCTTCCGACCCCCGCAACGAGGCCGCGCGGCAGATCGACCCCGAGCTTGCGCAGGCGAGCGAGCCGGCGCTGCGCGTGAAGATCAAGACGCTCGCGATGCAGGCGCGCAATGCCGGCGGCTGGACCGCCGAGATGAAGTCGGCTCGCCGCGAGATCGAAGTCGAGATCGGCAAGCGCCAACGCGCGGCGGAAGCGCCCGCCAGCGCCGCCCCGGCGGCGACCGACGCCCGCGAGACTTCGCCCGCCGCCAGCGCCCGCGAGAGCACCGGAAATTATGCGCCCGCGCCGGTAACATCGATCAAATCGCCGACAGCGCCCGCCGCGGCGAAGGCCGCCAAGCCGTCGGTTGCCGCCAGCGCGCCCGCGCGCGGCATGTCCAAGGCCGAGCTTTCAAGCCATCTGGTCGCCGGCGAAGACGGCGATCTTCTCTCGCGCCTGATCGACGATGGCCGCGTCGTCCTGCATGAGTCCGCCGACTCGCTGCCCGGCGAGGCGAGCCACGCGACCGGAGCGGTTCAGGGCGTAGCCACGCCCGACGGTCGCGTTCATCTGGTCGCGCGCAACCTCACCGCCGACACCGCTCGCGGCGCGCTCATGCACGAGGTCTTCCATGCCGGCGCGGAGGCGCTGATCGGCGCGCCGGCCATGCGCGGCATCCTCCGCGAAGTCGGGGCGCAGGCGGCCCGCGCCAAGCTGCGCATCGAGGCCGGCAAGCCAAGCCGGGCGGACGGCTTCTGGCTCATGGCGATCCGCCGCGCCGAAGAGGCCGGCACGCCCGACGCGCATATGGCCGAAGAGATCGCCGCCTACGCCGTCGAACGCGCCGAGCGTGCGCCGGAGGGGCTGCGGGCGCTCGCTGATCGCGTCGTCGGCGCGCTCAAGGGGTGGCTGCTGCGTCGCTTCGGAAAGCAGCTTGGCGACGTGACGCCCGAGCAGTTGCGCGCGCTGGCCGTCTCCGCGCTCCGGTCGTGGCGCGACGCGCCGCTGACGACCAACGTCGCTCGCGTGCGCTATTCGCTCGCCGCCAGCACCGCCACAGCCGCGCAGAAGTCGCCCGACGCGCCGCGCTCGCTGTTCCACCGCGCCCGCGAGGAAGCCTCCACGGCGCTGACCGCGCTCATGGTCGGGACCAAGGGTTCGGCGGAGACCGTAGGCAAATATTCCCTGCTGTCGCTGACGCCGACGCGCGCGCTCTTCAACGAGTTGGCGAAGCCCATGCCATCGGCCCGCGCCTATCTCCAGACGAAGGAGGCCATGGACGCGCAGCGCAACAAGCTGACCGACTCCGCCTCCGCCATCCTCGACGGCTGGGAGAAGTTCGCGCGCAAGAAGGAGAACCGTGAAGCCAACAAGGCCCTGATGGACATCATGCACCGCTCTACGCTGGAGCAGGTCGATCCCTCGAAGGGCTTCGAGGCGTTCTGGACCAGCGACGATCAGGCGGCGCTCGACAGCACGAAGCGTGGCGCCGATCAGTGGGACGCGCTGGCCGCCCGCAAGGCCGAAGACGCCGAGCGCCGGAAGGCGTGGGAGGCGATGCAGGCGGAGTTCAAGGCCTTGCCGCCGCGCGCGCAGACGCTCTATGGCGATGTCCGTGACGCCTACAAGGAGATGGCCGACGCCGGAGAGGCGCAGGTCGTCAAGAACATCCAGAAGGCGCTCGACCATCTCGTCACGAAGGCCGAACGCCAACACGCCGACGAGATGCAGCGCATCCGCGACGAAGGACTGACCGGCGACGAGCGCGACGCCGCGGAGAAGGCGGCCGACGACAAGCTCGCCAAGGTAAAGGCCCGCACCGTGCGCAACCGCGCCGCGCGCGTGAAGAACATGCGGGCGGAGTTCGAGAGCAACCGCATCAAGGGGCCGTATTTCCCGCTCTCGCGCTTCGGCAACTATTTCGTCACCGTCCGCGACGCCGACGGCAAGGTCGTCTCGTTCTCCCGGTTCGAGAGCGCGCGCCAGCAGCGGCGTTTTGTGAAAGACGTGGCAGGCAAGGGGATGAACATCGAAGTCGGCGTTCTCAGCGCCAAGAGCGCGCTGGAGCGCAACCTCGATCCGAAGTTCGTCGCGGAGGTCGAGTCGATCCTCGATGGCGCGGACGCGCCGGACTCCGTGCGCGACGCGATCTGGCAGAAGTATCTGGAGACCCTGCCAGACTTCTCTGCGCGCAAGAGCCGCCTGCACCGCAAGGGGCGGGCCGGCTTCGCTGCCGACGCCATGCGGGCCTTCGCCCACAATATGTTCCACGGCTCGCACCAACTGGCGCGCCTGACGCATGGCCAAGACCTTCAATCGCTGATCGACGAAATCCGGCGCGAGGCACGCGACGCGCCCGATCCCGTCCGCGCCGGCGCGGTCGCGAACGAAATCGTGATGGTCCACGACTTCGCCATGAACCCGAAGGCGTCGCCTTGGGCGCTGCGCGCGTCCTCCTTCGCCTTCCTCTGGACCATGGGGGCGAACCTGTCCTCCGCCATCGTCAATCTCGATCAGGCTTGGACGAAGGGCATTCCCAACCTCGCCTATGACGAGGACACCAAGGCCGGCGTCCGCGCCGCGGCGCGCGAGACGGCGAAGGCCACGCGCGACTTCATCGTGGGACGCGGATCGGCGGAGAACGCCTCGACGCTCACCGCCGACGAGCGCGCCGCGATGCACGCCGGCTATGAGACCGGGCTGATCGACAAGACGCAGGCGCATGATGTCGCCGGGATCGCGGAAGCCGGCCTCGACTACAACCCGCTCCGTCACAAGGCGATGAAGATCGCGTCCGCGCCGATGCACCAGACGGAGCGCCTGAACCGCGAAGTCACGTTCCTCGCGAGCTATCGCATCGCCCGCAACGCCGGTCTCTCGCACGAGGTGGCGGTGCGCAAGGCCGCCGATCTGACGTGGATGACGCATTTCGACAACCAGTCGTCGTCGAAGCCCCGGTTCATGCGCGGCGACGCCGGGCGGACGATGTTCGCGCTGAAAGCCTTTCAGGCGAACATCCTGTTCCGCCTCTTCCGCGACATGCACCAGTCCATGCACGGCGCGTCGCCGGACGCCCGGCGCATGGCGTTCGGTCGTCTGACTTCGACCATGGCGCTGACCGCCGCGGCGGCGGGCGTGCGCGGGGCCTACTTCTACGGCGTCCTGATGGTTCTCGCCGGCGCGTTCATGGGGATGCTGGGCGACGACGACGACCCGGAAGAAAAGCTCCGCAAGATCGTTCTCGACGCCGCCGGCGACTCCATGATCGGACAGGCCGTCGGCGGGATGTTGCTCGACGGCATCCCCGGCTACATCACCGGCACGGCGCTGTCGGAGCGTCTGGGCATGGGCGACCTGTGGCTGCGCACCCCCCAGCGCGACATGAAGCCGGAGCAGGCGTTCTCCTACATCGTCGATCAGTTGGGCGGCGCGCCGCTGTCGCTGGCGCACAACGTCTTCCTCGGGGCGGCCGAAGTCGGCAAGGGCAATATGGCCCGCGGCGTCGAGAAGGCCGCGCCCGCCGTGCTGCGCAACGTCATGAAGGCGGCGCGCTACGCCCGCGAAGGCGTCAAGGACAAGTCCGGCGACGACGTGGTGGAGGACGTGCCGCTGCGCGACGTGCTCAAGCAGGCCATCGGCTTCACGCCGGCGGAGATCGCGGATCGCTACGCCCGCAACACCTTCCAGCAGAACACGCAGGATCGCATCAACGCCGAGCGCCGCAGCGCGCTGCAAGCCGCCGCCCGCGCCGAGCGCGCCGGCGACGACGAGGCGTTGGATCGCGCCATGGCGCGCGTCGATGAGTTCAACGACCGCCATCCCGACCGCGAGATCACGCCGAGGGACATTCGTCAGTCGCGCAAGGGCATGGAGCGCACGACCGACTCCAAGGAGTTCGGCGTGCGCCTGCATCGCGGGCTTGAGGACTTCATCAAAGAGCGCACCGCGCCGTCGATCTATTCGCGCTGAGCCGAATCCGGCGCGGCGGATCACGTCAGGCCGCCGCGTCGCAACCCGAAACACAACAGAGGGGAATGGATATGACGAAAGCATTGGGCTGGAAACTTCACGGCGAGCGTCCCGAATCCGAGCGCGGCCTTCGCGTGCTTGTGACGCCAGGCATCCACAACCTGGTCGGCGAGGCCGACTCCGGCAAGACGGCCATGGCCGCCGCGCTCGCCGTGGCGCTCGCCGCCGGCCGCGCCGGCGCGCCCGACGGGTTCTTCGGTCAGGCGCTCGCCTCGCCCGTCGGCGTCGCAATTATTCCGAACCAGCGCCACGCGGCGCGCGTCGGGCCGATGGTCGAGGCGGCGGCCTTCTCGCGCGGGATCGCGTCCGCGCTGCCCATCGGCGTCGCCCAGCCGCAGCCCGGCGGCGTCGGCGCGATGGTCGGCACGACCTATCATCTGCACGAATTGCGCGCCGCGCTGCCCGTGCCGCTGCGTCTCGTCATCCTCGACGAGATCGAGGAAGGCGACGGCACGCGCGGCCGTGCGGCGGCGGAGAACATCGTGGACACGCTGGGCTGCGCGGCGTTGATCGTCTCCCGCCGCCCGTTCGGCGTGGCGGGCGTGAAGCTGGAGATCGCCGGCGGCGCGCTGGCCTATCGCGAGCCGGATGGCTCGGGCTGGCGGCGCGCCCTCGCCTACGAGAAGGCGGCGCTGGTGGGCCACGACAAGCCCGTGGTCCGCGCCGGCAAGGCGTTGTCGTTCACGCGCGTCATGGGCGATCCGACGCCGCCGCCTCCGCTCGCGCAGCGCGGCGACGAGCCGAAGATCGCCGAGAAGTTCGTCGTCTTCGGCGCCGGGCGCGAAATCACTCAGGCCGAGCGCAATGCGTGGAAGGGCTACACGGTCGCCAGCAGCGCGACGGACGCCGTGCCGTCGCGCGAGACCGCGCCGACGCAGGGCGTGATCCTCATCGAGATCGTCCCGACCGACAGGGATGGACGGCAGGAGAACGCCCGCCGCACCGAAAGCCATCTCCGTGCGCTCGCGGACTCGCGCGGCGTCGGCCAGCGCATCGTGACGCGCATCAGCCCGCGCACCATCGCGGCGTGACCCGTCGGGCGGCTGCGCGCCGCTCGCCCCTCGACCACAGAACCAGAGAGGAACGAACCATGTTGACCAAGGAAGCCGCTACCATCGCCGCCGAAGACGACATGACTGCCGAGGAGCGCGCCGCGCTCACCGAGGACGACGCGCCGCAGACCATACCGGCGACCGAGGACGACGAGGACGAGATGCGCGCCGATTCGGTTGCGCCCTTCGCCGCCGCCGAGCCAGCCAACGCCGACCAACATCTCAAGATCGTCGCGGACTACGAGGCCCGCGCCGAACAGATGTTCGAGGATGGCGACATCACGGCTGCCGAATATCGCCGCGCCATGCGCGAGGCCGCCGACAAGCGCGACGAAATCAAGTGGGCCAAGCAGAAGGCCGACCTCGCCGCGGACATGCAGCGTCAGGTCGAAGATCGCGCATGGTCGAAGGCCGTGCGCGAGTTCATGAGCACGACGGGCGCGGCGATCAAGTCCGACCCCATGCGACGCACCTTCGACCGTTACGTCCAGCAGGTGACGGGCGACGCCGCCAACTCGCACCTGTCGGACAAGGCGCAACTCGCCAAGGCGCACCGGATGTTCATGTCGGACATGCAGTCGGGCGCGGCGGAGGCGCAGGAGATGGGCGGCGGCGCGAGCCACACGGACTTCGCCACCATCGACCGCATGATCGACTCCGATCCCCTCCGCGCCGAAGAGGCGCTGGCGCGCATGTCGCCCGAGGAAATCGAACGCTATCTGGCGTGAGGACGATGGGCGGCGCGCGGTCGAAAGGTCGCTTGCCGCCCACGTTGCCGGCTCGCCGCAGCGCCGCTATCATCGGCGCGCATCCCGCCATCGCTCTGGGCGTTAGAGGGCAGGCCGACGGAGACGGCGGCAGTATCCCTCGTGGCGGGCTCTGCACCCCATCGGACGCCGCCCATGACCGGCCTTCAATACACCAGTCTGGCCCTCAAGCACTGGAAACGGTGGCGGCCGAAGATGGTCCGCGAGATGCGGAAGGACGGGACGCTGAACGAGGAAGTGCAACGGGCGAGCCGTGACGCCGCCGATCAGGTGGCGAGCCTGATGCGCGCGGGAATGCAGAAGCACGAGGCCGAGGAAATGGTCCTGCCCGACCTGATCCTTCTCAAGCCCGAGCCGGGCGTGGAATAGAGAAGCGCCCTTATCGCGCCGTGCTCCCTTCTCCCAGAAGTGCGTCCGGTCGCCCGTCACGACTTCAACCACGCCGTCAATCGCCTCGCGAACCGCCGCAAGAGCAACTAATCGCGCCGCGCTGCCTCTTCCGCCTCCCTCAAGCCCTTCAAGGCAGCGTCCGCCCTCTCGTTCGTTGACGCGATAGCTGCTAAACGCTCGTAGAGTTCATCAACGTCGAACAATTGGTTCCAGCTATCACGATTGAAAATCCGCACGACGCGCTGGCCATCGCGGCCGCCTGTCCGATGCGAGTCATGGGGCGCTTCGGACGCAATTTGAATGATTGCGTCGTCGTCAGACAACACCTGTCGCGTCCAAGCGGCCAGCCTAGATTCACCACCGAGTCTTTTCCATGCCCATATCAAGGCCGTCGGCTTCGGCGCACCCCAAATAGTGCCGGTCTCACAAGCGGTCGCTATTTCATCGCGGATCGACGCAGATGCTTCTGTTATTTCCTCCTCAGTATATAGCCATTCGGATTCGTGCTTTTTGTCTCCGCCAAATAAGCCATGACGTCGAGCTTCACGCTCGATAACTTCGGCTCTGGCCGACAGGCCAGAATTATAGTTCTTGAGAACATCAAGAATTGCCAATCTGCCGACACGGTCCAGCTTATTGAGCCCACCTGCAATTAGACCGGCTATGCGATCTTGATTTGTAACTGGAAAAAGCTCCCAAATTTCGTCCTTCCTTTTGATCAACACATCAGACTTATCGAGCAATCCCCGCAAGAAATCAGGTGCCATCTCGCGGGATTCGTAAAAAGTTGCCGTCAACTGATCTAATAGGGCGGGGATACGCGCTGAATTATCCTTTGCTTCTAAAATAAGCTTTTCAATCATCTGAGAGATCGCCAAACGCACATCATCTGAATTAACTACGAAGTCAATTTCGGCACGAGAAAGCTGCGAAACAGTTCTGCCGAAAGAGAAATAATTGCGGTAAAATTCCTTCGTCGATATTCTACGATGCTCGCGTTGCGTAATATAATATGTTCCATCCCGCATGAACGAACCCCATGCTTCCGCCAAACTCGGAAACATGAGAGCCATCGCCGCCCTTGCCGCTTTGATATTTTTTGCCGCCTTCGGCTCCAATCTTGCTCCGCGTTCTTTTGCGCTTTCATAGCGATAGTTGGCGCCCGTAAGCGTTTCGATGTTTGAGCGAATTAGCGAATAAATATCTGGTTCAAAAAGTTGCAACGTGCTAAGCGCAATTATATCTGCAATATCAACATCTCCGACCAAGTTTGGCCAAACCACCTGTATTGTATTAACAAGTCGAGCTACGTCCCTAGGTGTTTCCAAATACGGATCAATGGCCTCCATAAACATCCGACGCCATCGCTCGCGATCAGGAGGCTCCGCCTCGCCCATGATTTCATTAAGTCTAGAAAAAAACATCGCTCGAAGCTCACTGCGCCATGGCGGCGGCAGCTTAAGAGAAACCTGAACGATCTTTTCGAGGAAGTCAGGGTCGAGCTTCTCCGCGCTATCCTGCAAAGCCTGCCTTACCACGTTTGCATCGAACGCCAGCACGTAGAGGACATTGGGCAAATCACCGAGCGACTTCACAAGGCTGAGCATCGCTCGCATTTCACTCGGCGATAGTCGGTCAAGGTCGTCGATGATTACTATGATCCGGCAGTCGGAAGACCGCAGCGCGGATGCAAGGTTCTGCCGGGCCGTCTCAAGGGAAGTCTCCGACTTTAGCGCGCGGGCGGCAGCTTCACCCACAGCGCGTGTTGAGGCCGCTGCGGCCGTAGCAGCAGGAATTGCACCCATTGCTAAGGCACCGCCTGCACCAGCGATAGTGAACGCTGATGGCAAGTAATCAGAAATGAGGTTGGCGGCCTTCCTAATCGGACCATCTGGTTCGGCGTCGATTTGCGCCGCCAATTCCTTGAAGAACGCCCTGACTAGGTTTTCCTGCCCGCTAAAATTCCAAGGGTTGAACCGGATTACATGAGTCTTGCGCGCCTTTGCAGCGTCCCACTTGGCTTCGAGTTCGTTCGAGTTCAGCTTGTGGAGTTCATCCGCATTGGCACCTAAGGCTGTCAAAACACGCACCTTGATCGCTCGCGAGGTCAAAGCGATGGCGCTGCTCTTACCTGCCCCCCAAGGCGCTTCGATGGACACGACCAGCCCGTCATTCGGGCTCATTTCCAAGAGCGAAGTTGCAAGGGCGTTGGCGAAGGATGTTAGGCCAAGAGCGTCATCTTCCGGCCGAGAGATTGGTCGGTCGCCGTAAAGTCCCATGCTTGCCGCCCGCGATTGTCCGGAATCACGGATGAGAGCCTATCTCATTTCGTCGCAGGCGAGGGCGCCGCTTCTCATGCCGAAAGTGGGGCCAGAAGTGGGGCCAAAATCGCGCCCCTTCGCAACATGATGATTTGTCTGGATTTTTTAGAATAATGGTCGGAGTGAGAGGATTCGAACCTCCGACCCCCTCGTCCCGAACGAGGTGCGCTACCAGGCTGCGCTACACTCCGATTTCGTCTGCCGGCTTGCGCCGGGCGACGTCTGGTGGCCGTTCTATAGCGACGCGCGGCGCGGGGGGCAAGCCCGAAGTGCCGTCGCGACGCAACGAAGCGCCGGAGGCCGCCGCCGACGGACGAAACCGCCGCGTCTCAGCCCGGCCAGGCGTAAACCACCGTGTCGAAGGCGTGGTGGCTGTGCTGGCGCAGGCGCAGACGCGTCGCGCCGTGCGCGGCCTTGAGCGCCAGCGGGATGTCCCACAGATGCGAGGGCTTGTGGTAGACGCTGACGGCGAGAATCGGCTTTTGCGCCAGCAGGCGCGCCATGCCCGCCAGCGCCTCGGGCTCCGCACCCTCGATGTCGAGTTTGACGTAAATGGCGCCGGCCGGCCGCTGGATGGCGTCGTCGAGACGCACGATCGGAATGGTCGCACCGGCGAAATCCGGCGCCGGCGTCTCCACGAGACGCGAGGCCTCGCCTTCGCCGTCAATGAATCCGACGGTCCCGTTGCGGTCCGCGAGGCCGAAAGGCAGCAGTGAAAAGGCGCCGAGCCGCCCCGCCAGCCGCGCCGCCGTGGCGCGCAGGGCGGCGAGATTGCGCGCGTCCGGCTCGAAGGCGATCCAATCGGCGATGTCGACGCCCTGCGCGAGCAGCCCCTCCAGCGTGTCGCCGTTATAGGCGCCGCCGTCGACAAAGGTCAGCGGCCGGCCGCGAATCGGCAAAAAATCCGGCGCATACATCGAGTCATGATTGACCTCCGGGTGGAGCCGCGGATCGCCGCTCAACCGATAGACGAGCAGGTCGGCGAGCAGCGTCCGGCTCTCCGCATCGTCGAGCGCGTCGTGCAGACGCCCGATCGCGTCGAGATGGTCCAGCGTCTCGCGCGGCGGCGCGAGCCAGTAGTTGCGGAGATCGACGCCGGCGATGCGATACAGGTCGGGCGGGAACAGCAGCCCGGCGAAGCCTCGGCCTGCGGCCCATTCGGCGATGTCGCGCGTGGGAAAATAATGGTTGAGCAGACCGTGAACATAGAAGGCGCCGTCGACATCGGCCGCACCCAGCGACTCCGGATGCCGGCACGCCAGCCCGTCAACCCGCCCCGTCTCCCCCGCCTTGCGATCGATGAAGCCGAGAACGGGACGCCCCGCCCGACGCAACGCGCGCGCGGCAGAGCGGCCGAACCCCCCGGCGCCGTAAATCCAGAATCCGCGCCCGGAATGCTCCAGCGGACTCAGATCGAGCGCCGCGAGGCGCGCGCGCAGGCGCGCAAAATCATTGCCGCTCATCCGGCCTTTTCCAGGTTCTGCGGGGCGCGCCCGTCCTCGCGCGCATCGTCGAAATTGATGCGCTCGCCCTCGATCACCAGCGGAAACTTGCGCGAATAATTGAGCAGAAGGCCGATATATTCGCCGACGACGCCGAGCGCGAACAACTGGATCGAACTGAGGAAGAACACCGCGATCAGCACCGGCGCGACGCCGATGGGCAGGCTGTTCCAGAACATGAGCTTGATCGCGAGATAGGCGAACCCCGCCAGGAAACTCGCCATCGACGCCGCGAAGCCGATGAGCGTCATCAGCCGCAAGGGCGCGCGCGAGTAGCTCGACAGGCCGATCAGCGCGTAATCGGCAAGCGAGAACAGAGTGTAGCTGGACTTTCCGGTGCGCCGCGGCGGCTGATCGTATTCGATCATCGAGCGCTCGAATCCCAGCTCCATGATCAGCCCGCGGAAATACGGCTCCGGCTCGTTGAGGCCGCGCAGAATGTCGATGACGCGGCGGTCGTACAATCCGTAGCCGATGAAATTCGGAATCTGCTCGATCTTCGACAGCCTTCGCATCAGTCGGTAGTAGCCGGCGCGCGCCGCGCGCAGCAGGACGCCCTCCTTCGAGCCGCGCTTGACGGCGATGACGATTTTCGCGCCGTCGCGCCAGCGCCGGACCATCTCCGGGATCAGCGCGGGCGGCGTCTGCAAATCCGCGAGCACAGGAATCGTGGCGTCGCCGCGCGTTTGCAGAATGCCGTGAAACGACGAACGCGAGGGCCCGAAATTGCGGGCGTTGACGATGACGCGCACACGCGCGTCGCCAGCGGCGATCTCGCGCAGGGTGGCGACAGTGCGGTCCTTGGAGCAATTGTCGATAAAGACATGCTCGTAATCGCAATCCGGCAGATGCGCGGCCATGACCGCGCGCACCGCCTCGTGGCAGGCCGCGATGCCGGCTTCCTCGTTGTAGCAGGGCGTCAGAATGCTCAGAAGGGTCATGGACAACCGGCGGGGACATCTCGCGCGAAGGCGCTTCTGAAAGAAAACACTAACGCTGTTCCGTTAAGACTCTGCCACCGGATCGCCCGCCGCCCGCACGGAAAGGCCGCTATGAAAATCGCGAAACGCTGCGTCTGCTGCGACGGCGGACAATTGACCGCCAGGCCGGCGATCCTGATGCCCTTCATCGCCCATCGCGTTTTCGGCTGGGAGCCGGTGCGCGTCGAAGCGGATTGGGGCATGCGCGATCTTCCCCAGGGCGTCGCGCAAAGCGTTTGCAGGAGCCTCCTGTGCGACGCCTGCGGCCTGTTGTTTCTCGACATGCGCTTCGACGAGGAGGAAATGGCGGCGCTCTACGACGATTATCGCGGGCCCGCCTACAGCGCTGCGCGCGAGCGCTTCGAGCCCGGCTATACGGCGCGCAACGCCCTCCTGCTCGACGGCAGCGACTACCGCGCGACGATCGAATCGCTGCTCGCGGACGCCGTCCCCGCGCGGCCGCGCGTGCTCGACTGGGGCGGCGACAGCGGCGTCAACACGCCGTTTCGCGGCCGCGCGGCGGCGCACGACATTTATGATATTTCGGGGCGTCCCGTCGTCGACGGCGCCCGGCGCGTCGATCGCGCGGCGGCCCTGTCGCAAAGCTACGATCTCGTGGTCTGCGGCAACGTCATCGAACATGTCTCCTGGCCGCGCGACATCCTGCGCGACATCGCCGCCTTCATGGGGCCGCGCACGGCGCTTTATCTCGAAGTTCCCCATGAGGACGTCGTGCGCCTCATCGACGCGCCGGGCGCGCGCCTCGCGGCCAAGCGGCATTGGCACGAGCATATCAATTTCTTCACGGCGGAGGCGCTCGACGCGGCGCTGGCGAGCGCCGGCCTTGTCGCCGCGGCGCGTGTGTCCCAACCGGTCGTCGCCGGCGGCAAGGCCTCGCATGTCTTCTCGATCGTGGCGCGAAAAGCCGGTTAGGCCGCGCTCATCCGCGCGCCATGGTCCCAAGCGCGGAGATCGGCAGCAGGCGGTCGTCGACGTAATAATCCGCCGCCGGCTTGCCGAAATGCAATTCGTGATAGCGCAGACCCCAGCGCGCGAACTGGCCTTCCGTCACCGCGCGCCAGTCGATGCCCGTCGCCGATCCGCGCGCCGTCAGCATGACGATGCGATGGCCCCCGTCGTGCAGGGCGTTGATCGCCGCGATCGTCCCGGCGAGCGGCTCCGCCTTGCTGTAATCGTTGTCGGGCACGAGGCTCGCGACGACGCCGTCGACATCGATGACGAATGTGAGTCGTTCGCCGCCGTGTTCGTTGCGATGCGCTGGCGCCAGGGGCCGGGCGCCGCGCGCCGCCGCATGGTCCAGCGTGCGGCGGATCGCCTCGTCGAGCGGCGTCCAGACCTCCAGGCCGAGCGCCCGCGCCTTGCCGATGTCGGGCACATAGCGCGCGCGCGGCGCGCCGGCCGCGGGCTTGCCCCTGACGACGACGGAAGACGGCGTGCGCGCGACGCGCGCCACGCGATGCGCGAGATCGCCGATGCCGACGCCCGCGTCGGAGCCGACATTATAGGCCTGGCCCGCCTCGCCGCGCGCGAGCAGCGTCACCAGCCAGGCCGCGAGATCGCCGGCGTAGAGATACGAGCGCAGCGGCGTGCCGTCGCCGGACACGACGATGTCGCGGCCGGCCTTCGCGTCGCGGATGAAATTGCCGATGGCGAAATGCGCGTCGAGCGGCAGGCCCGGCCCGACAAAGGCGAAGGCGCGCGCGATGACGGGTTCGAGCCGGCCCGCCACGCCCGCGCAGACGCACATCTGTTCGGCGAGCCGCTTCGCCTGGCCGTAGGCCGAGCGCGGATCAAGCGGATCAGGTCCGCCGCGATAGGCCTCGGTCATCGTCGGCATGTCCGCCGGCTGCGCGCCATAGACGGCGCCCGAACTGACGTAGAGCAGGCGCCGCACGCCGGCGCTCGCGGCGAATTCGAGCACGCGTCTGGTGCCGTCGACGATCGACTCTATCAGATGGGCCGCGTCGGCGGCCGCCGCGACGCTCGTATCGGTGGCCGCGTGAACGACATGCGTGAAGCGCCCTTTCGGAAACTCGAACCAGCGCACGTCGCCGCGCTTCAACGAAAGGAAATCCTGCGCCGCGAGATCGGGGCAGGCCTGGCGGAAGCGCTCCGGATCGCGCGTCAGCACGGTGGCGTCGATTCTGACATGCGGGCGCGCGTGCGCGAGCAACGCCAGCAGCCAGCGGCCGAAAAATCCGGTGCCGCCGGTGATCAGGATGTTCGCGCCGTCGAGGTCGCGCAAGGCCGCGTGGCAACGATCAAAGGCTTCGGCGAGATCGCGCCGCGCCAGGCCGTCGTAGCCGCTCATGCCGGCGCGCGAGCGCCGGCGCGCTTAGGCAACAAATGCGCGGGCGCGGCCTCCGAGGCGGGATCAAGCGGCACGATCATATTGGCGCGAAATTCGTCGCGCGGCAGCAGCGGCGACATATCCTCGAGCGGCATGGAGATCATCGATCCGTCGGCCTGCGGCAAGGCGGCCGATTTCGGAAACAGCGCCTCGTCCGTCACCAGCCGCACGTCGACGAGCAGCGGCCCGCCCTGATGCGCCAGCGCGCGCTGAATGCCGGCATTGAGATCGGCCGCGTCGTCGATACGGAAGGCGTCCCATCCGAAGGTCCTCGCCAACGCGACGAAGTCCGGCGTTTCAAGACCGGCCATCGGGCCCGAGCCGACATAGCGCCCGTCGAAATAGTTGCGCTGCGTGTTGCGGATCGACGCATAGCCCTGGTTGTTCATGACGAACAGCCGCAGCGGCAGTTTCAGCGACGCGACGGTCTGCATCTCCTGAAGGTTCATCATGAGCGAGCCGTCGCTCTCGACGCCGACGAACGGCTTGCGGTCGGACGCCATCCAGGCGCCGATCATCGCCGGCAGGCCGTAGCCCATCGCGCCAAGGCCCGAGGTCAGGAAGACGCGCTGGCCCTCCTTGTTGTGGAAGCCGGTATAGAAGAACTCGACCGCCAGGCCCGAACTGCCGGTGACGATGAGCGAATGCGGCGGCAATTCATCCGACAGCGCCTGCGTCAGATGGAAATGGCCGATGGGGCCGCTCGTCGGGAACGGCGCGCCGTCGTTGATCGGATAGCGCGTCTTCCAGTCGAGACAGCGCGCCAGCCAGGCGTCGCGCGCGCGCGGCGGCCGCGCCCGCGCCAGCGGCAGCAGCGCCGCGATGAAATCTTTCGCGTCGGCGCGGATGCGCAGCGCGAACGAGTCGACGCCGTCGAATTTGGCAAGCTCTGCCGCGTCGACATCCACCATGATCTTGCGGGCGAAACGTCCGAACTTCGCCGGATTATGCGCGGTGACGACATTGTCGAGCCGCGCGCCGATGGCGATGACGAGATCGGAATTTTGCACGGCGAAATTCGGCGCGCGCAACGCGACGACGCCGGGCTTGCCGACGCTCAGCGGATGATCGGCGGGAATGAGATCCATCGCGTTCCAGGTCGTGACGACCGGAATTTGCAGCGCTTCATAAAGCGCGCGAAAGTCGGACGCCGCCTCCGCGAGGCGCACGCCGTGGCCGGCGAGAATGATCGGCCGTTCGGCCTGCGCGATCAGCGCCATCGCCCCGGCGCAATCCTGATCGAGCCGCGCGCCCGGCCCGGGGCGCGGCGGCGTGAAGCCGCGCAGCGCTCCGGGATCGATCGTCGAGTTCTGCACGTCGAGCGGAATGTCGATCCAGACCGGACCGCGGCGCCCCGTCGTCGCTTCATGAACGGCGCGTTCGAGATGATGGCGGATGTCGGCCGGGTCCATCACCGTCACCGCATATTTGGTGATCGGCCTGACGATGGAGATGATGTCGACTTCCTGCGGCCCCATCTGCCGCACGCCGCTCGCGCCCATCAGATCGGCGCGCTTCACCTGGCCCGAAATGATCAGCAGCGGCACGGATTCAATCCAGGCGCCGGCGCAGGCGGTCACCGCATTCGTGCCGCCGGGGCCGGTCGTCACCATGGCGCAGCCGAGACGGCCGTTGATGCGCGCATAGGCCTCCGCCGCGATCGACGAGGCCTGCTCATGGTGATTGGCGACATAGGCGAGGCCGGGCGTCGCGCCGAACGCGTCGGCGAGATACATGGCGCCGCCGCCCGGCACGAGGAAGACGCAATCGACGCCCTGATCCCTGACGAAGCGCGCGACATGATCGGCGAGGCGAATTCCGGTTTGCGACATGCGCGCGGCCCTGATCGGTTCAGTCGATCCAGTAACGCAGAACCGTCTTGCGGTTGGCGTTCCGGTTGATCGACTCGTCGGTGTAAAAGGAATCATCGGTGAAATGCGTCGAGGAGATTTCCTCGAACACCGCGCCGTTCTCGCTCTCGAAAGCGTGGCGCACGCCCGGCGCGATGGTGACGACCGAGCCCGGTCCGCACAATCTTTCCTCATCGTCGAGGCGCAGGCGCAGATCGCCATGCAGCACATGGAAGGTTTCTTCCTTGAGCTTGTGGAACTGCTCGGGATGCTTCTGTCCCGGCAGAACGGCGATGAGCTTCTTGCAATAGCCGCGATTGACGACGGTCACCATGGTGATGCCGTAGTCGTCGAATCTGTCGAGACCGAAATGGTGCGAGATTTCAAGCTCGGCCTCCCCCGGCACGACGCCGCGGCTTTCGACCAGCAGCTTGCGCACGCGCGACACGATGGACAAAACTTTCGCGCGCACCTCCGTGCGCTGCGTCTCGCCCACCATCACCGGCGCGTCGGCGGCAAGATCGGATTGCGCGGTGTAGTGCGCGTATTTCGACCAGTCGTTGGCGGTGATCTGGCCCGGCTGCGTCGGAATGGCGAAGAACACGTCCTCATCGCGGATGCGCTTGCCCGCCGCCACCGGCCGCTTGAGAAACACGCCGCGGCGCAAGTCCTTCAGGGCCGACAGTTCCTCCGTCGTCGGCTCGATGCGCCGGCCGACGACTCCGGCGATTTCAAAGGCGCGCGCCGCCGCGTCGAGCCAACGCCGCGCCTGATCCGGGCTGGCGGAATAGGCGTTCAGCGGCCAGGCCTGGGTCGGAACGCCGATGTGCTTCTCGAACAGCGTCGCCCCCTTGGCGACGGCCATGGCCACCGCCATGGTTTCATCGGGATCCTCGTGCGTCGAATAGCCGATGCGCGTTTGCGGATACCGCGCCTTGAGCACGTCGATCTGGTTGAGCTGAAGGGCCTGATGCGGCGTCGGATATTGCGCCACGCAGGCCATCAGCGCGAAGCTCTTGTCGCGATGGCGCAGGAACGAGACGACATTGTCCATGTCGCCGCATTCGATGCCGGCGGTCGAGCCGATGATCGGCAGATCGGTCGCGGCGATCTTTTCCAGCAGCGGCCAGTCGGTGAACGAGCACGACGCGATCTTGAGAATGTCGAAGCCGTCCTCGACGATATGATCGACAGAAGGCTCGTCGAACGGCGTGCACATGGCCAGAAAGCCATTGTCTTTGATCGCCGCGACGAGGCGTCTCGTCTGCGCGCGGTCCAGCCGCGTCTCCGAAAAGCGCTTGATGTATTTGATGTCCATCCGGTTGCGGAAGGCCGGATGGATGAAGGTGTCGAGTTCGCGGAACTGGAGTTTGAAGGCGAAGTCGAACGTGTAGTCCCGCGCCAGCGCGCCGAATTCCGAGATCACACGCAAGCCGTGCTCGACATCGCCCATATGATTGTTGGCGAGTTCAAAGATGAACAGCGGCGAGGGAATGGCGTTTCGCATCGCGCTGGCTGTCCTGTCGGGCATGATCCATCTTCCGGAGTTCGGGCGGACGGGCCGGATTCCGCCAATCCGGCGGAGTATCGGACCATCATGGTAAACAATTCCTTTACCGCCGGCCTTCGCGACGCCGCGGGCGGCCCGGCTAACCAAATCCTAACCATGCCGGAATAGCCTCGGCGCCGGACGGCGCTGCGTGCGGCGCCGCAAGGAAAGCCTGAGCTTTTCGGGAAAAAGGATCGCGACGTGCTCGACAAGGTTCCCTACGCCCGCCTGCGTCAGACGCCGCGCGTCGTCCTGAAGGACGCCGTGCCCCTGCGCGCGCCCTTCACGCTCTATGTCGAGCCCACCAACATCTGCAATTTCTCCTGCGTCTATTGTCCGGAATCCTTCGACGATTTCGAACAGCGCAGCGGCGGTCTGCACCGCATGGACGCGGCCGCCTTCGCCCGCATCGCCGATCAGGTCGCAGCGATGGGCGGCGTCAAGACGTTGAACCTCTATATGATGGGCGAGCCCTTCGTGAACCGGGCGCTGCCGGACTTCATCCGCATCGCCAACGACAGGGGACTCTGCGACCGCATCATCGTCACGACGAACGGCTCGCTGCTCAACGAGGACGTGGCGCGCCGCACGATCGAGAGCGGTCTCGACTATCTGCGCGTGTCGGTCTACGGCGGCGACGCGCAGAGCTTCGCCCGCAAGACCCGCCGCAAAATTCCGCTCGACCGGGTTCGCCGCAATGTCGAGCGCTTTCGCGCGCTGCGCGACGAGATGAAGGGCGCCACGCATATCTACGCCAAGATGATTGACTCGGGCGACGCCGCCGAGAACGCCCGCTTCCTCGCCATGTTCGGAGCCGTCGCCGACGAGGCCGTGATCGAGCCGGCGATGAACTGGAACGATCCCGAAGACGGCAATCTCGCCCAGATCGATCGGGCGACGATGCTGGACACGCCCTATTTCAGCGGCCGGAAGGCCGTCTGCCCGCAACCGTTCTACACGCTCGTCGTCCATTCGGATCTGCGCGTCAGCGTGTGCTGCGTCGACTGGGCCAAGGAGGCCGTCGTCGGCGACCTCAGAACCGAAACGCTCGGCGACATCTGGCGCGGCGAGGCCCTGCGCGCCTTCCAGCTCGCCCATCTCGAACGGCGCGCCTCGCAACTCGCCGCCTGCCGCAACTGCACCTTCCTGCACACGATGGCCGATAATCTCGACGACCTCGCGCCCGGGGATTTTCTCGCCCGCGCGTCCTCCGGCGAACGCTGAGGCGCGCTACCGGCTCTCGCCCGGCCGCGGAGCGAACACGAAGCCGCGGTTGAGCAGATAGCCGATGACGACGGCGCCGGGCAGCAGCAGCAGCCCGCCGAGCCACGGCCGCACGCCCATGTTTTCCAGCGCCGCGAGCCCGACCGCGTTATAGACGAACACCACGCCGTAGACGCCGAAGAAGCGCAGGATCAGGCGCGGATCGCGGACGTGGAACACGAGTGTTCCCGTGGTGACGAAATTGAACAGGATGGCGAGGATGTTGGCGACGACCAATGCGGCGAATGTCGTCGGCATGAGCGACAGCGCCAGCAAAAACAGGCCGTAGCCGACCGCCGTATTGACGCCGCCGACGAGCAGGAAGCGCAGGAAGCGATGGCGCCGCAGCAACGCCGCGCCGAAGGCCCAGGCGCGCGACGCCGGGCTGGCGGACGGGTCCGTCGCGGGCTCCGCCGCGCTCATGCGCGCGCCCTCTTGCGCGGCCTGAACATGTCGCGGAGCGTCTCGATGACGAAATCGATCTCCGGCTCGCCAAGGCCCGGATAGACGCCGATCCAGAAGGTGCGATCGACGACGATGTCGGCGTTGGTCAGCGGTCCGGCGACGCGGAAGTCGCGCCCCGCCATATAGGGCTGACGCACGAGATTGCCGCCGAACAGCAGGCGCGTGCCGATGTTCCTGTCCTGCAGCTTCAGCAGCAGCGCGTGACGATCGATCGGCGATATTTCGCGCAGCGTGATCGGGAAGCCGAACCAGGACGGCTCCGTTCCCGGCGTCGCCTGCGGCAGAACGAGAAACTCCTCCAGCGCCGCGAGCCCCTGGCGCAACCGTTCGAAATTGCGCCGCCGCGCCGCGATGAAACCGTCGAGATGGTCGAGTTGCGCCACGCCGACCGCCGCCTGCATGTCGGTGATTTTCAGATTATAGCCGAGATGCGAGTAGATATATTTGTGGTCGTAACCCTTCGGCAGATCGCCGAGCCTCCAGTTGAACCGCTTGTTGCAGGTGTTGTCCTTGCCCGGCGCGCAATAGCAGTCGCGGCCCCAGTCGCGAAAGGACTCCATCACCTTGTTGAGATTGGCGTTATTGGTGAAGACCGCGCCGCCCTCGCCCATCGTGATGTGATGGGCTGGATAGAAGCTCAGCGTGCCGATGTCGCCGAACGTCCCGACATGCTTGCCGCCGACTGTCGCGCCCAGCGCGTCGCAGCAATCCTCGATCAGGAACAGGCCGTGCGCGTCGCAGATCTTGCGGATGGCGCGCACGTCGAATGGATTGCCCAGGGTGTGCGCCACCATGATCGCGCGCGTGCGCGGACCGATGGCGGCCTCGATCTTCGATACGTCGATGTTGCAGGTCGGAATGTCGACGTCGACGAAAACCGGAACCATGTTGTTTTGCAACACGGGGTTGACGGTTGTCGGAAACCCGGTGGCGCAGGTGATCACCTCGTCGCCGGGCTTCATTTGCCGCGCCTTCAGCCGCGGCGAGGTGAGCGCGGAGAAAGCGACGAGATTGGCGGAGGAGCCGGAATTGACCGTCAGCGCGTGCCGCGCGCCGATGCGCGCCGCGAGCTTCTGTTCGAACTCGGCGTTGAAGCGCCCCGTGGTCAGCCAGAAATCGAGCGCCGACTCGACCAGCATCTGCATGTCGCGCGCTTCGTAGACGCGTCCCGACACCGGCACGTTCGGCCTTGCCGGGTCGAAGGGCGCGCGCTGATGCGCGGCCGCGTGATATTGGCCGACGAGATCGAGAATGGCGGCGCGCAGCGCGTCAGGATGCTGCGCGGAGGACGTCGATGTGCCGGGCTTTGTCATCACGCTCGATTTCGGATGCGCCCGCGAAGGGCGAGGTCAGGCGCACGCGCGCGCCCATGAAGCGATCGATCTGCTCGAGCGTGAGCGGCCGCACGTCCTCCCCCGCCGCCCAGGCGCGATACCATTCCGCCGTCCAGGCGATATTTTCCGCGAGCGTGAGCAGCGGCGTCCAGCCAAGCACGGCGCGGGCGCGCGACGTGTCGAGCCGCAGCAGATTGGCCTCGTGCGGGTGGCGCCCGCCGTCGCGCGCCCAGCCCGGCGCCTCGTCAAAGCCGGCATAGAATCCGTCGAGCAGCCGCGCGACGGTGCATTCCCCCTCGACGCCCGGCCCGAAATTGAAGGCGCCCGCGGCGTTGTCGTCGCTTTCGGCGCGCTCGCACATCAGCAGATAGCCGAACAGCGGCTCCAGCACGTGCTGCCACGGCCGCACCGCCGTCGGGCTCCGCACTTCGAGCTTGCGGCCGGCGCGGATGGCGCGCGCGGCGTCGGGCAGAATGCGGTTGTCGGCGAAATCGCCGCCGCCGATGACATTGCCGGCGCGCGCCGTGAGGATGCGCACGCCGCGCTCGGCGAGAAAGCTGCGGGCGTAGGCCGACACGACATGCTCGGCGCAGGCCTTGCTGTTGGAATAGGGATCGCGCCCGCCGAGGCGGTCCGTCTCGCGATAGCCCCAGGCCCATTCCTGATTTTCGTAGCACTTGTCGGTGGTGACGACGAGAACCGTGCGCACGCTCGGAACGGCGCGCACGGCTTCGAGCAGCGCCACCGCGCCCATCACGTTGACGCGGTAGGTCTCGACCGGATCCTGATAGCCGCGCAGCACCAGAGGTTGCGCCGCCATATGAATGACCGTCTCCGCTTCGGACCCGATCATGGCCGCGCGCAGGGCCGCGACATCGCCGATGTCGCCGCGCCGGTCGTCCAGCGTGGCGGAGACGCCCTGCATGTCGTAGAGGTTGACGTCCGTCGGCGGCGCCAGCGCGTATCCCGTCACGCGCGCGTCGAGCCGCTGCAACATGAGCGACAGCCACGAGCCCTTGAAGCCCGTATGACCGGTGAGAAAAACGCGGCGCTGGCGCCAGAAGGCGGAGGAGATCACCACATCCTCCATTTGGCGTTGCCGGTTTCCCATTGTTCTTCGAGGAACATCTTGTCGCGCAGCGTGTCCATCGGATGCCAGAAGCCGTTATGGACATAGGCGCGCATTTCGTCCTCCTCGACGAGGCTCGACATGGGTCCGTGCTCAAAGATCGTCGCGTCGCCCTCGATGCGGTCGATGATTTTCGGCGACAGCAGAAAAAAGCCGGCGCTGATCCAGTCGGTGCGGTTTTCCGGTTTCTCGCGGAAGGACAGGATGCGGTCGCCGTCGAGATTGATTTCGCCGAACTGCCGCGTCGGGCGCACCGCCGTCACGGTCGCGAGCTTGCCATGCGCGCGGTGGAAGGCGAGTTCGGCCTGAAGATCGATGTCGGAGACGCCGTCGCCGTAGGTCAGGGCGAAGACGTCGTCGTCGCCGAGATGCTCGCGCACGCGCTTGATGCGGCCGCCCGTCATCGTCCTGTCGCCGGTGTCGACCAGCGTCACGCGCCAGGGCTCGGCCGTCTGCCGGTGGATGTCCATCCTGTTGCGCTGCATGTCGAAGGTCACGTCCGACATGTGCAGGAAATAATTGGCGAAAAATTCCTTGATGTAATAGCCCTTGTAGCCGAGGCAGAGCACGAAATCGTTGAAGCCGTGCGCCGAATAAATCTTCATGATGTGCCAGAGAATCGGCCGTCCGCCGATTTCCACCATCGGCTTGGGCCGGATGGTGGTCTCCTCCACGAGCCGCGTACCAAGCCCGCCGGCGAGGATCACGACCTTCATGGAGCCCCCGGGGCGCCGAATCGCATATGCGGCGCGCGCGGCGATGGTGCGCCGCCGACGGCTAAAGTCTGGTTAACGAAAGCCGCGGCGGCGCGGCTCAGGCCGACGCAAGAGCTGCGAGCGCGGCGCGCACGTCGCCCGCCGTCGCCGGCACCGCCCCGGCGGCGCGGATGGCGCGGGCGGCTTCCTCCACCCATTGGCGGTTGCCCAACCGCGATCCCCGGGGCGCGTCTTCAAGCCCCACCCGGACATGGCCGCCGCGCGCCACGGCCGGCGCGATCAGCGGCCGGATATCGACGCCGAGCCCGGCGACCATCCAGGGCGCCTCGGGCGCGAGCTGGCGCAGCAGCGCCAGATGCGCGTCCAGATAGTCCGCGCGCGGCGGAAAGCCCCAGGCGAATTCGTCGGAGAACATGAAGCGGTAGATCGGCGTCGGCAGGCCGGGAAACTGCCGCGCCAGCGCATGGCCGAGCCGCGTGAAGCCGGGTTCATAGACCGCGTAGCCCGGATGCAGCCGGTGCGCCTGCGACAGGCGCAGCCCCTCGCGGATGTCAGCGCCGCCGTTTTGATAGACGAAGCCCTCGTCTCCGGCGACGATTTCGTCGAAGCGCAGAAAATTGACCGAGCCGGGATCGCACACGGTCCATTCGATCAGCCCGCGCCGCGCCAGCTCCTGCGTGTGGGCGAAGCGGCTGGCCGCGCCGTCACCGGCGTAGTCGGAGCCCGCCAGCGGGATCGTCGGATAGACGATCACGTCGGCCCTGGCGCGGACGCCCTCAATGATCCGGGCGTAGGTCTCCCAGCGGTCGTCCTGGCGGCCGCTCGCCTCGTCATAGGCGTGGACATGGATGACCGCCGCGCCCGCCGCCGCCGCCGCGAGGCCGTCGGCGACGATCTCCGCGACCGTCACGGGAATGGCGGGCTGGCGCGCCCGGCCCCAGGGGCCGTTGAGCGCCGCCTCGATCCAGATTTTCCGCACGCCGGCCCCGCCCGTCAGACCGTGCGGCCGCCATCGACCGGCAGGATGACGCCGGTGACGAAATCCGACAGATCCGAGGCCAGATACAGGCAGGCCCTGGCGATGTCGTCGGGCTTCGACATGCGGCCCATCGGGATCGTCGCGAGGAACTTGGCGCGGTTCTCCGGCGTGTCAGGCATGCCCATGAAGGATTCGAGCAAGGCCGTCTCGCCGATGACCGGGGCGATGCAATTGACGCGGATTTTGTCCGGCGCCAGTTCCACCGCCATGGATTTGGACAGAAGGTTCACCGCGCCCTTCGTGGAATTATACCAGGTGAGGCCCGGACGCGGGCGGATGCCGGCGGTCGAACCGACATTGACGATATTGCCGCCGCCCTGAGCGCGCATCAACGGCACGCAGGCGCGCGTCATCAGGAAGATCGATTTGACGTTGATGGCGTAGACGCGATCGAACTCCTCTTCCGTCACCTCCATGATCGGCTTGTTGCGATGCGTCCAGCCGGCGTTGTTGACGACGATGTCGAGGCGGCCGAACGTCTCGACGGCGGCCTTGACCGCCGCGTCGACGTCGGCGCCTTTTGTCACATCGCCCGCGACCGCGATGGCGCCGTTCCCCGCTTCGGCGGCGATCTTTTTCGCGCCGTCGCCATTGAGATCCATGTTGACGACCTTCGCGCCCTCGCGCGCGAACAATCGCACGATCTCGGCGCCGAAGCCCGAGGCGCCGCCGGTGACGAGCGCGACTTTTCCGTTGAGCATCATGAGCTTGGTCCTTATCCGTGCCTGAACACCAGCGTCTTCAACGCCGCCATCTCGTAGAGCGCCTCGAAGCCCTTCTCGCGGCCGTGGCCGGACTTTTTCATGCCGCCAAAGGGCAATTCGATGCCGCCGCCGGCGCCATAGCCGTTGATGTAGAGCTGACCGGCGCGAATGCGGCGCGCGACGCGCAGCGCCCGGTTGCCGTCGCCCGACCAGACGCCGGCGACGAGGCCGAAGGGCGTGGCGTTGGCGAGCGCGATCGCGTCCTCCTCGTCCTCGAACGGCATCATCGACAGCACGGGGCCAAACACTTCGTCGCAGGCGAGTTCGCGGTCGCGCGGCACGGGGCCATAAACGGCCGGCGCGACATAGAAGCCCTCGGCCGGCGCGCCTTCGGCCACCTGGCCGCGCGCGATCAGCGGAACGCCCTCGCCCTGCGCGCGCGCGATGAAGCCTTCAATGCGGCGCTTCTGTTCGGCGCTGATGACGGGGCCGAGATCGAGATCCATCTCCGGCGTGCCGGCGCGCAGCTTCTCGAACCGCGCCTTCACGGCGGCGACGAATTCGTCCCAGACGCTCGCCTGAATCAGCGCGCGCGAGCCGGCCGAGCAGGTCTGGCCGGCGTTCTGGATGATGGCGCCGACGACGGAATCGATGGCGGCCTTCATGTCGGCGTCGGCGAAGACGACCTGCGGCGACTTGCCGCCCAACTCCAGCGTGCAGCCGATATGGCTGCGCGCCGCCGCCTGCTGCACCAGCACGCCGACCTCGGGGCTGCCGGTGAAGGAGATGAAATCGATGTCGGGATGACCGGACAGGGCCGCGCCGGCCTCGTGGCCGAGGCCGGGCACGATATTGACGACGCCGGCGGGGAAGCCGACGTCCGCCGCCAGTTCGCCGATCATCAGCGGCACGAGACAGGCGTCCTCCGCCGGCTTGCAGACGGTCGCGTTGCCGGCGGCGAGCGCCGGGGCGAGCGTGCGGCCGACCATCTGCGCGGGATAGTTCCACGGAATGATATGGCCGGTGACGCCGAGCGGCTCCCAGATTGTGGCGACGAAATAGCCGTCCATGAAGGGGATCGTCTCGCCATGCAGCTTGTCGGCCGCGCCGCCGTAATATTCGAAATAGCGGGCGAGCGCGGCGATGTCGCCGCGCGCCAACCGCATCGGCTTGCCGGTGTCGCGCGCCTCGATCTGCGCCAGCTCCTCGGCGCGCTCCTCGATGCGGCGGCCGAGCTTCGTCAGCAGGCGGCCGCGTTCGGTGGCCGTCATACGGCCCCAGGGGCCCTTGTCGAAAGCGGCGCGGGCGGCGGCGACGGCGTCGTTGACGTCGCGGCCGTCGCCGGCCGCGATCTCGGCGAAAACCTGACCCGTCGGCGGCGACACGACGGGCAGCGTCTTGCCCGAATGGGGCGCGCGCCATTCACCGTTGATATAGACGCCGCGCGCGGGCGCGACAGAAGCGTGAGCGATCATGGATGAGCCTCGGATCTTGCGCCTTCGACGACCTCGCCGCGCTCGATGACGAGCGTGCGTTCGGCGAAGCGCTTGAGAAGGACGGGGTTGGATTCGGTGATGACGAGCGTCAGCGACGCGTCGATGTCGCGCAGGGCGCGCAAGGCTTCGGCGTAGCGATGGGCAAGCGCCGGAGCGAGCCCCTGGAATGGCTCGTCGAGCAGAACCAGGCGCACGCCCAGCATCAGCGCGCGCGCCAGCGCCACCATCTTGCCCTGACCGCCGGAGACGGAGCCGGCGGGACGATCCGCCATCTCGCGCAGTTCCGGAAGGATGGAATAGGCGCGCTCGAGCCGTCGCGCGATTTCACCGCTTTCGAGCCGCGCGACGCGGCCGGGCAGCAGGATGTTCTGCTCGACGGTGAAGGCGGAGAACAGGCGTCGGTCCTCCGGCGCGTAGCCGATGCCGAGCGCCGGCCGCCTGTGCGCCGGCACGCTCGCCAGATCGCGTCCGTCGAAGGCGAGCGCGCCGCCATCGAGCGGCGCCAGCCCCATGACGGCGCGCAGCGTCGTCGTCTTGCCGGCGCCGTTGCGGCCGATGAGCGCCACCGTCTCGCCCTCGCGGATGGCGAAGGAGACCTTGCGCAGGATTTGCGTTCCGGCGATCGAAACGTCGACGTCTCTCAATTCGAGCATCGTCAGCCTCCGATCACGGTGCGAATGACTTCGGGGTCGGCGAGCACGTCTTTCGGCGCGCCCTCGCGCAGGATCGCTCCGGTGGTCCACACGGCGACGCGGTTGGCGTAGCGCGTCACCATGTCCATGTCGTGCTCGACGAAGACCGAGGTGACGCCGCGCTGCTTCAGCGCCGCGACGATCATGTCCATGATGCCGAATTTTTCCGACGAAGCGACGCCCGCCGTCGGCTCGTCCATCAGCAGCAGCTTCGGCTGCAGGGCGAGAGCGATGGCGATGTCGACGAGCTTGCGCTGGCCCTCGGGCAGATGCAGGGCGTTCTCGTGCGCGATGTCGGCGCAGCCGACCAGCGCCAGCAGATCCATCATGGCGGCGCGCTCGGGGATCGACTCAAGCGTCCGGAACGGAGTCCATCGGCCCGCATGCGCCGCCGCCGCCAGCAGCATGTTCTCCAGCACCGTATGTTCGGTGAAGAGCTGTGGAATCTGGAAGGCGCGGGCGATGCCCAGCCGCGTGATGTCGCGCGGCGCATGGGCCGTGATGTCGCGGCCCATGAAGCTGACGCTGCCCAGCGCCGGGCGCAGCCAGCCGGTGCAGATGTTGAGAAACGTCGTCTTGCCGGCGCCGTTGGGGCCGATGATGGCGAGGTTCTCGCCCTCGTGGACATCAAGGCTGATGTTGGAGGCGGCGACGACGCCGCCGAACCGGATCGACAGATCGCGGGCGGAGAGAAGCGCGTTGCTCATGGCGCCGCCTCCGCTTTGGCAGGCGCGGATTTGCCGGTCAGCTTCACCCACAGGCCGGCGATGCCCTCGGAGGCGAACAGCACCACGGCGATGAGCATCAGGCCCAGCGCCATCTGCCAGCCGTCGGCGAAGATGACGGCGGCGAAGCTGCGGATGCCCTCGAAGGCGAGCGCGCCGACAAAGGCGCCGGCGACATGCGCCGCGCCGCCGAGAATGGCGATGAAGACGAATTCGCCCGAGCGGATCCAGAAGGCGTATTCCGGCGTCGCCAGGCCCTGCGCCAACGCCGTGATCGCGCCGCCGAGGCCGCAAAGGACAGCGGAGACGACATAGGCGACGAGCAGGACGCGCCGCGCCGAGACGCCGATATATTCAAGCCGCGTCTCGTTCGACTTGATGGCGCGCAGGGCCTGACCGAGCGGCGATTTCAGATAGCGGTGGACCAGAACGCCGAACAGGACGGCGCAGACGATCGCGACGACATAGAGCGTCAGCTCGAAGCCGTCGCGGCCGAGCGTCAGCCCCAGCACGCTGGGGCGCGGCACGCGGATGCCGTCGGAGCCGCCGGTGAGATGGAAGAACTTCTCGAGGATCGAATAGAACACCATCGAGAAGGCAAGGTTGAGCATACCGAAAAAGATGTAGCGGTAGCGCACCACGAACAGGCCGATGACGAGGCCGCCAAGGCCCGCGATGATCGCCGAGAACAGAAGCAGCGTCACCAGCTCGCCGCCGGCGAGGCCGCGGGCGACAAAGGCGACCGCATAGGCGCCGATGGCGAAATAGAGCGCATGGCCGAACGACACCTGCCCGGCCTGCAGCAGAACAAGGATGCCCAGCACGGCGAGGCCCTTGGCCAGCGCGAGAATGAGGAAGGTCTGCACCCAGCCGGCGGCGAAGGGGGCGGCGAGCGCGACGAGCGCGGCGGCGGCGATGAGGACGGGACGCCAGGGCATCAGATCCTCCGCGCTTCGGGACGGGCGAACAGGCCCTGCGGCCGCGCGAGCAGCACGAGCACCATGATGAGATAAGGCGTCAGCACTTCGAATTCCGGCGCGAGATAGACGGCGAAGGAGCGGCCCAGGCCAATGAGCAGCGCGGTCAGCGCCGCGCCCTCGATCTGGCCGAGCCCGGCGGTGGCGGCGACCGCGAAGGAGAGCACGATCATGTCCGCGCCCATGCCCGGCAGGATCGAGGTCGTGGGCGCGGCCAGCGCGCCGCCGAGCGCGGCGAGGCTCGCGCCGATGACGAAGGTGACGAAGAACACGCGTTTGGCGTTGACGCCGATGGCGGTGGCCGCCTCCCTGTCCTCCGTCACCGCGAGGATGATCTGACCGGAGAGCGTGCCTTTCAGAAACAGCCGCAAACCGAGCAGCACCGCCAGCGCCACGGCCGGCAGCAGCAGCGTCTGGTAGCGCGTGTAATCAATGCCGCCGAGATTGATGTTGCCGAGCATTTGCACCGGTTCGGCGACGAAATAGGGCTGCACGCCCCAGACCAGCCGCTGCACGTTCTCCAGCACCATGAAAACGGCGAAGGTGACCAGCAGCTGCAGCGATTCTTCCTTGGCGTAGATGCGCTGCAACAGCAGCGTCTCGATCGCCCCGCCGACGATGATTCCCACAAGCGCGGCGGCGACGGCGAGCGCGGGATAGGCGAGCCAGGGCGACCAGCCCATCAGCCCAAGGCCGGCGACAAGGCTGGCCGCCGCATAGGCGCCGAAGGCGTAGAGGCTGCCGTGCGCGATGTTGAGAATGCGCATGACGCCGAAGATCAGCGTCAGCCCGACCGCGACGAGAAAGACAAGCGCCGCGTAGGCCACGCCGTCAAAGAAGGCGAGCGCCATGGTTTGCGCCGACATGGGAGTCCCTCAACCTGGAAAAGGGGCGCGCCGCGCGTGCGGGCGCGCCCGGGACCAATCAGCGATGCCTGAAGCTCGCGGCCTCGACCTTGACGAGATCGGGCGTCAGCGTGGCGATCCAGTCCTCGCTCTTCTGGCCGACGGGCGGCATCAGTTTGGCGGCCGGCAGGATCATCATGTCGTCGATGATCGGGAAGGGATAGGCGTCGACCTTCTTCGTCACGCCCATCAACTGGTCCTCGACGCCCTGGCCGTCCTCGCGAATGGTGATGGCGCGGCCGAGCCCCCTGAAGCTCAGGCCCTTCATCGCGTCGGCGATCTGCTCCTTGTTGGGGAACTTGCCGCCGTTGGCGTCGGAGGCCTTCTTGTAAACGGCCTGCAGCGCGGCGAAGGCCTGCGACATGTGGAAGACCGGATAGATCGGCCACGAGCCGGTCCTGGCCTTGAAGGCCTCCATGAAGCCCTTCACCTTCGGATCGTCGCGCGTCTCGGGATGCAGGAAGTAATGGTCGCCGCGCGCGCCGACGATGACGCCGTCGGGCAGATCCTTGCCGATGCGCTGCAGAGAGCTTTCAGCCAGCGGCAGAACGAAAGTCGAGTTGCGCATCAGGCCGCGCTGCGCCGCCTGCCGGACGAAAGTGTCGAGATCGCCGCCCCACGAGGTCGAGAGCACGACGTCGGGCCGCAGCGCCAGAAGCCGCGACACTTCGGTCGAGTAATCCGGCGCGCCGAATTTGGGGAAGAGTTCGGCCACGACCTGCGCGTCCGGCTTCAGCTTCTTCAGCGCGCTGGAGAAAATCGCCCACGAGTCGCGGCCCCACGCATAGTCCTGGTTGACGACGGCGATGGTCTTGAAGTTCGGCCTGGTCTTGAGCAGGTAGACCAGCGCGGCCAGAACCTCCGGCGTCGCATTGGCCTGCGTGCGGTAGACGTAGCGATATTTGCCCTGCTCGAGGATTTGCTGGGTGCCGCAATCCCACATGAAATTGATGACCTTGAGGTCTTCGGCGAGCGGCGCGATCTTGTTGCAGTTGCCCGACGAGATGGCCGAGAAGAACACGTCGGTCTTGCCGTCCTGCGCGAGCCGCTTGTATTCGGTCGTCAGCGCCTCGGCCCCGGCGCCCTCGTCGATATAGGTCACCTTGACCGGCGCGCCGAGAATGCCGCCGCTCTTGTTGATGTCCTCAACGATCATGTCGGCGGCCTGCTTGGCCGGCTCGCCGAAGACGGACGCCGAGCCCGACAGGAAGGTCGAAATGCCGACGCGCAACTCGGCCGGCTTGTCCTGCGCCTGCGCGCCCGCCAACAGCAGCGTGGACAGAGCGGCGGCTGTCGCGAATGTTCTGATCATGGGCCATCCTCCAGACGGCAAGCCTCTCCCGGCCGATGGCCGGCGGCTCGCTTCTGCGGACAGGTTGGCCCCGCGGACGGCAATTGTAAAATATCGTTCGCCGCTGGCGGTTATAGCTATTTGTTATGGGCGATAGCCGAACGGCGGGATGGATCCGGCGGCGCCCATAATTTTTCGCTATGCCGGATCGTGGAATTCGCTATTTGCGGAGCGCGCCCGCCGCCGCCAGAGTGCGCCATCCATCGTCCGGACGGGACAGACCAGCAGTCAGGGAGCTTTCATGCCGCGCGATCTCGAGGGGATCACCGTCGTTTCGATCGAGCAGGCCGTCGCCGCGCCCTATGCGTCGGAGCGGCTGGCGGACGCCGGCGCGCGGGTGATCAAGGTCGAGCGGCCCGAGGGCGATTTCGCCCGCGGCTACGACGCCTTCGTGCACGGCCAGAGCGCCTATTTCGTCTGGCTCAATCGCGGCAAGGAGTCGATCCGTCTCAATCTCAAACTCGAGGACGATCGCGCGGTGCTGCGCCGCATGATCCTCGCCGCGGATGTCTTCATCCAGAATCTCGCGCCAGGGGCGATCGGGCGCCTCGGCTTCGCGCCCGACGATCTGCGACGCGCCAACCCGCGCCTGATCACCTGCGCCATCTCGGGCTATGGCGAGAGCGGCCCCTATCGCAACATGAAGGCCTATGATCTGCTGGTGCAGGCCGAAAGCGGGCTCTCCGAAATCACCGGCAACGAGGCGGGTCCGGCGCGCGTCGGCGTGTCCGTCTGCGACATCGCCGCCGGCATGACGGCGTTGCAGGCCATCACGCAGGCCCTGTTCGCGCGCGAGCGCACCGGGCGCGGCCGGCATATCGGCGTGTCGCTCTATCACGCGCTGGCGGACTGGATGAACGTGCCCTACCTGCAATATGTCTACGGCGATCATCCGCCGGAGCGCGCCGGGCTGAACCATCCCACCATCGCGCCCTATGGCGTGTTCGCCTGCGGCGACGGCAAGCAAATCCTGCTGTCGATCCAGAACGAGCGCGAATGGGCGTCGCTGTGCGAGACGGCGCTGGGCGATGCGTCCATCGCCGTCGATCCGCGCTTCTCCTCCAATCCGAAACGGGTCGCCAACCGCAAGGCGCTCGACGCCGTCATGAACGCGATCTTCTCCCGACTGACGCGCGAGGAAGTGGTGGCGCGACTGGAGAAGGCGCGCGTCGCCTATGGCCGCGTGTCGACGCTCGACGATCTCAAAACGCATCCGCAGAACCGCCTCGTCCGCGTCGAGACGCCCAACGGACCCGTCGACGTGCTGGCGCCGGGCGCGACCCACGACGGGCGCCCGCTCGTCGCGACGCGCGTGCCGGCGTTGGGCGAGCACGACGCGGCCCTGCGCAAGGAGTTTGGCGCGGCCTAACCGCCGCGCGCCGCCGCGTCGACGCCGGGCGCCAACTCGCCCCGCCACAGGCCCCGCGCCACCAGTTCGGCGATGATCCGTAACGTCAGACGCTCCACCTCCAGCACCGCGCGCGTCACCGGCCGCGCCGGATTGCGCACCAGATGCACCGTGCGCCGCAACACCGGCTCGACGATGGGCGCGAGCACGATCTCGCCCGCCTCCACCTCCTTGCGCACGGCGGCGTGGGCGAGGATGGAATAGCCGGAGCCGCGCGCCGCCAGCTCCTTGATCTGGACCAGCGCGTCCATCTCGATCGTGACGTTGAGACCGACGCCGGCGGCCCGCGCCGACGCCTCGATGCGCTCGCGCAGGCCGTGCGAGCGGCTGGGCAGCACCAGCGGCAGCGCCGCCGCCTCGCGCAAGGTCACGGGCGCGACCGCGACGCCGCCCGGGCCGACCGGATGCGGCCAGGCGTCGGCGGCCGCCACCAGATACAGCTCTTCGACCAGCAGCGGCGTCACCTTGAGATGCCGCACCGCCTCGACATTGTAGAGAATGCCGAGGTCGACCGCGCCGCTCTCGAGCCAGGCCTGCACATGGCCGCTCATGGCGTCCATGGCGCGCAGCATGATGCCGGGGTGCTCATGCCGCACGGTCTCGGCCAACGGCACCGACAGCGCCATGCCGACGGAACTCGGCAGCGCGAAAGCGACCGGCCCGCGCGGCGCGCCGCCGCGCTCGCGAATGTCGGCGACGGCCGCGTCGAGCGCCTCAACAATCCGGCCGGCGTGCCGGGCCAGGATCTGGCCGGGCTCGGTGAGTTGAACGCCGCGCGGCGAACGATCCAGCAATTTGACGCCGAGTTCCGTCTCGAGGCGCAGCACATGCTGACTGAGCGAGGGCTGCGCCACGCCGATTTTCTGCGCCGCCGCCGAGAACGAGCCCTCGGCGACGATTGAGAGAAAATATTTGAGCTGACGAATGTCCATCGGCGCCCCGCCTCCGTCGGGACTATACGAAAAGAGCGCGCCTCATGCGTCGGGATCATTGGCGTTGGGATGGAACAGGGCTTCGCCGCCGATGCGGAAGCCCGCGATCGCGCCCTGCCCCTCCGGCGAAATCAGCCAGTCGACGAAGGCCTGGCCGGCGCCGGCCTTGACGCTCGAATGCTTCGCCGGATTCACGAGGATCACGCCATATTGGTTGAACATGCGCCGGTCGCCCTCGACGACGACGCGCAAATCGCCCCGGTTCCTGAACGCGAGCCAGGTGGCGCGATCGGCGAGAACGTAGGAGTCCGAGGCCGACGCGGTGTTCAGCGCCGCGCCCATTCCCTGCCCGATCGCCTTGTACCAGGCGCCTTGCGGCTTGCCGGCGTCGAGCCCGGCCAGCGACCACAGTTTCAACTCCGCCATATGCGTGCCGGAACGGTCGCCTCGCGAGACGAAGGAGGCCTGCCTGTCGCGAATGGCGGCGAGCGCCGCGACAATGTCCTTCGATCCGGCGATTCCGGCCGGGTCCGCCCTCGGGCCGATCAGCACGAAATCGTTGTACATCACCGGATGGCGCCTGACGCCGAACCCCTGCGCGACGAATTCGATCTCCGCCGCGCGGGCGTGGACGAAGACCACATCGGCGTCGCCGCGCCGCGCCGTATCGAGCGCCTGCCCCGTGCCCTGCGCGACGACCTTCACGTCGATTCCGCTCTTCGCCCGGAACAGCGGCAGAAGATGGCCGAACAGGCCGGAATCCTGCGTCGAGGTGGTCGAGGCGACGATGATGGACGGCTCGGCGGCGCGAGCCGGCGGCGCGAACAACGCGGCGATGAAAGCAAGAGCCAGGGAATGCTTGCGCATGGGTTTCTCCGTTCAGACGAGCAAGGCGCCGGCGAGGAACAAACGCGCCTCCCGCGTCGCCGGCGCGGCGAAGAACTCCGCCGCCGGGGCATGTTCGGGCACGCGGCCGCGATTCATGAAAACGATATCGCCCGCCAGGCGACGCGCCGCGCCGACATCGTGAGTCGACATGACGACCTTGACGCCGCGCGCGGCGACCGCGCGGATCACGTCCTCCACCGCTTTCGCCGCGGCCGGATCGAGGCTCGCGCCCGGTTCATCGAGAAACAGGACGGCCGGATCGCGGGCGAGCGCGCGGGCGAGCGCGAGGCGCTGCTGCTCGCCGCCCGACAGCGCCGGCGCGGGGCGCGCGTCAAGGCCGACGAGGCCGACGAGGTCGAGCAGTTCGGCGACGCGGGAGGCGTGGCGCGCGCGCGCGAACACCCCTCCGCCGAGCGCGAACCGCAGATTCGCCGCGACCGAACGACGCAGCATGACCGGCCGCTGAAAGACGATGGCGCGGCGCGCCGGATTGACGCTCTCAAGGCCGCCCCAGGCGACGCGGCCGCCCGTCAGCGGCGTCAGCCCCATGGCCACGCGCAACAACGTTGTCTTGCCGGAGCCGTTGGGGCCCATCAGCACCGTCGGCGCGCCCGGCGCGATCGTCAACGAGACGCGATCGAGGATCGCGACGCCGGCCGCCGCGACGCAGGCCTCTTCAAGGCGGATGGGGAGTTCGGAGCGCGGCGCCCGCATGGTCAACCTGCGTAGCGCTGGCCGGCGCGGCGCGCGAACCAGGCAAGCGCATTGACGGCGACGACGATGGCGACAAGCACCAGACCAAGGCCGATGGCCAGCGGCAGATTGCCTTTCGACGTCTCCAGCGCGATGGCCGTCGTCATGGTCCTTGTATGGCCGTCGATATTGCCGCCGACGATGATGATGGCGCCGACTTCCGCGGCGGCGCGGCCATAGCCGGCCAACAGAATGGTGACGAGGCTGTAGCGCGCGTCCCGGATCAGCGTCGCCATGCGCCGGAGGGGACCGACGTTCATCGCCGTCAGTTCGTCGCGATATTCGAGCCACAAGTCCTCGATGACCTGCCGCGTCAGGGCCGCGACAATGGGCGTGACGAGAATGGCCTGGGCGACGATCATCGCGGCCGGCGTGAACAGCCAGCCGAGCGCGCCCAGAGGCCCCGAGCGAGACAGGAGCAGAAACACGACGAGGCCGACGACCACCGTCGGCAGGCCCATCAGCGCGTTGAGCGCGACAATGGCCGCTGAGCGGCCGGGAAAGCGCGTCAACGCCACCAGCGCGCCCAGCGGAACGCCCACCAGCGCCGCGATGGCGACCGCGCTGAGGCTGACGATCAGCGACAGGCGCACCGCGGCGAACAGCGCCGCATCGCCGCGCAACAGCAACTGAATCGCCGTCGCATCGCTTTCCATCGCCTCCTCCCGCGGAGCCCGGGCCGCGCCCCGGATATGTCGATAACAGGTCCGAACCCAAAGGCGAAGGCGCGGAAATTCCGCCGCCGCCCCCTCGGAACGCCTCCGATCATGCGACTATAGTTGGAAAAGACGCATGATCTTCGGCTTTTTGGCCCTCCGGCAGAGCTGAAGCGGAACATCGGGCTTTCTTTGATCCGCGAAATATACTCATATTCTGATTTGAACGCGCCCTTGCGGCGCCGGCGCCGCAAGGCGGCCGGAAGGAAAGGGGTATGCGGCGAGATCGGATCGTCGCCAATCGAACAACGACCGCGTCCGAACAAAGAGACACGGCTCATGACTGCAATGATCGGAGGAAACACATGATACCGTCGACTATCCATCGACTTCTCAGGCTCGCCGCTCTTGTCGGCGCGGTCGGCGCCGCTTCCGCCGCGGGCGCCCAGACCATCAACGCGGAAATGCTGGCCAACACCTGCGCCGGCTGCCATGGCGTCAACGGCTCCAGCAAAGGCCCCGCCACGCCCACCATCGCGTCGCTCTCGACCGACTATTTCGTCATGTCGATGAAGGACTACAAGTCCGGCAAGCGCCCCTCCACGGTCATGGCCCGAATCGCCAAGGGCTATTCCGACGACGACATCACGGCCATGGCCAAATATTTCCAGAGCAAGCCCTTCGCCCGGCCCGGCCAGATGGTCGACGCCGCCAAGGCCAAGCAGGGCAAGGCGCTCGCCAAGAAATATTGCGAATCCTGCCACGAGGACGAAGGCAGGATCGGCGAAGGCGTCGGCGTCCTCGCCGGCCAAATGCTCACGTATATGCAATATTCCACCGCCGATTTCGTCAGCGGCAAGCGTGAAATGGAGAAACGCCAGAAAGCCAAGTTCGACGCCCTGATGAAGGAACAGGGCGGCTTCGAGGCCTTTGATCCGATTCTTCATTATTACGCCGGCGTGAAGTAAGCGCGGGGGAGCACGTCACATGTTCACGATTGATCGTCGCAAATTTCTCACTCTCGCCGGCGCCTCGACCGCCAGCCTGATCGCCGCGCCGCATGTGGCCCGCGCTGCGGGCGGCAAGGTTGTCGTCATCGGCGGCGGCCCCGGCGGCGCCACGGCCGCGCGCTATCTCCGCCGCATGGACCCGACCGTCGAGGTCACGCTCATCGAAGCCAACAAGGACTATTACACCTGCTTCATGAGCAATGAGGTGCTGTCGGGCGAGCGCAAGCTCGACAGCCTGCGCTTCGGCTTCGACGGCCTCGCCAAACAGGGCGTCAAGGTCGTCCACGACCTCGTCACCGGCATCGATGGCGCCGCCAAATCCGTGACCACAAAAGGCGGTCAGAAATTCGCCTATGACCGCTGCATCGTCGCGCCGGGCATCGATTTCAACTGGAGCGCCGTGCCCGGCTACAGCGCCGAGGCGGCCGAAAAGCTGCCGCACGCCTGGAAGGCCGGCCCGCAGACGACCCTCCTGCGCCAGCAGCTTGAGGCGATGCCCGACGGGGGCGTGTTTGTGATGGTGTCGCCCCCGAACCCCTATCGCTGCCCGCCCGGGCCTTACGAGCGCGCCAGCCTCGTCGCCCATTATTTGAAGCATCACAAGCCGAAGTCGAAAGTCATCATCCTCGACGCCAAGGACGCGTTCCCCAAGCAGAAACTTTTCGAGCAGGCCTGGGCGAAATTCTACGGCTTCGGCACGCCCAACAGCATGATCGAATGGGTGCCGGCGGCCAAGGGGGGCAAGCCGTCCGAGATCGACGTCGCGGGCCTGGCCGTGAAGACCGAGTTCGACACGATCAAGGGCGCGGTCATCAACGTCATTCCGGCGCAGAAGGCGGGCAAAATCGCCTTCGACGCCGGCTTGACGGAGGGCAATTGGGCGCCGGTCAACAAGGGCACTTTCGAATCGAAGAAGGTCGCCGGGATTCATGTGCTCGGCGACGGCGCCGACGCGGCGGTGATGCCGAAGTCCGGCTATTCCGCCAATTCGCAGGCGAAGGTGGCCGCCGCCGCTGTTCTGGCGATGATGAAGGGCGCGCCGCCGCCGACACCGGCCTATGTCAACACCTGTTATTCGATCGCGGGCAAGGACCACGCCTTCTCGGTCGCCGGCGTCTACACGTTCGACGCGGAGAAGAACGCCATCGCCGAGGTCAAGGACGCCGGCGGCCTGTCGCCGATGGACGCCTCGGCGGAAGACCGCAAGCGCGAGGTCGCCTACGCCGAGAGCTGGTTCCGCAACATCACACACGACATCTGGGGCTGACGCCTCAGGCTCGAGACGACGACAAACGACGGGGGCGCAACCCCCCGTCGGCCATCTCGGGGGGGCGTGGCGGTGCTGAAACGGATCATGGGCTGGCTCCGGCCATCGGGAGCAAAGGGCGGCGCGCTGGCGCTCGTGCTGATCGGCGTCGTCGCAACGGCGGCGTTCTTCGGCGGGTTCAATGTTTTCGCGCATTACACCAACAGGACGGAATTCTGCATTTCGTGCCACGAGATGGAGAAAGGTCCGTATACGGAGCTGAAAAAGACGCTCCACTACAACAACCGCACCGGCGTGCGGGCGGGATGCGCCGATTGCCATGTGCCGAGGGAATTCGGGCCAAAGCTCGCAGCCAAGGTGATGGCGGCCAAGGACGTGTGGCATCATCTGCTCGGCACGATCGACACGCCCGAGAAATTCGAGGCGCATCGCCTGACGATGGCCAAGAGGGTCTGGGCCAAGATGTCAGAGACCCAATCGCGCGAATGCCGAAACTGCCACAATTTCGAGGCGATGAACCTCGACGACCAAGGCCGGCGCGCCAAGCTCAAGCATCCGCAGGCCAGGCAGGACGGCAAGCATTGTATCGAATGCCACAAGGGCATCGTCCACGAACTGCCGCAGGGCTACGAGGGCGACTGACGCCGATGTGACGGCAAGACCGGGAATGACGACAATGACTGGATTGCGCAACGCCTTTTTCGGCGCGGTTCTCGCGATGGCGGGCCTGGCGGCGGGCGTAGGCCCTGGCCCTGCTCATGCGGTCGAGGACGAAACGGCGAGGATCGCCCGCGGCGGCCGTCTCTATGACGATTGGGGCAAAGAGATCGGCGCCGAACATCTGCGTCAGGCGGAACGCTCGCAGGAAAAGGCGAAGCGTCTGCCCGGACGCTGCGTCGATTGCCACGGCTGGGACTATCGCGGCAAGGACAGCCCCGCCGGCCGCTACGGTCAGTCCGGCCTCGTCAAGGGGATCACAGGCAAGATCGGCTCTGATCCGGCCGCGATCGCCGCCCTTCTCGGCGACGCGACGCATGGCTATCCGGACGTCCTGAAAAAGGAGGACATCAACGATCTCGCGCTGTTCGTCGCGAAGGGCCAGGTCGACATGGACGGCCTGATCGACGCCGGCGGCTTGCGCGCGAAGGGCTGGGCGCCCAACGGCAACGTCTATTTCCAGACCATCTGCGCCAATTGCCACGGCAATGACGGGCAGGCCATCGTCGACGCGCGGCCGCTCGGCGACATTGCCCGCGAGAATCCCTGGCAGGCGATGCATACCTTGTTCAACGGTCACCCCGGCGGCTCCATGCCGGCGCTGCGCGTGCTCGACACGTCGACGTTGATGGATGCGCTCGCCTATATCCAGGTTCTGCCCAGCCGCGACCTTCTCGCCTCCATTGTGCGCGGCGGACGTCTTTACGACACCTGGTACAAGGAGAACGGTCAGGACGCGCCGGAGGGCGTTCATCCCGATTATACCGGCTCGCTGCCGCAGGGCGTCGAGCCCCGCACCACCTGGCGCTGCAAGGAATGCCATGGCTGGGACTACCGCGGCAAGGATGGCGTCAACAGCGCCGGAGAACACAAGACCTCCGTCATCGGCGTTCACCGGCTGGCGGGCGCGGATCCGCGCCAGATCAGGCCGAAATTCATGGATGCGCGTCACGGCTACGCAAAGCTGCTGTCGCCCCGCGATCAGCTCGATCTCGCCAATTTCATCGCGCGCGGACAACTCGACATGGACGAGTTCATCGACCGGGCGACGCGCAAGGCGCGCGGTCAGGCCGATCGCTACACAGCCCATTATCACACGATCTGCGCGACCTGCCATGGCGCGGACGGGCGCACGGTGCGCACCATGCCGCCGCTCGGCCGTATCGCCGTCAACGACCCGTGGCGCGCGCTGCACGGCATTCTCAACGGCCACGCCGGCGAGCCGATGCCGCCGTTGATGGCTCTGCCGCGCGCCGCCGCCGTCGGCATTTTGACATACAGCCAATCGCTGCCCACGCAGCGCTGAGGTAATACGGAACCATTGCGCCGGCCGCGCGTCGGACATGAATCGGAGGACTGAAACGATGGCCGAGAAACCCCGGATCAAGGCGCCCGCCTCGGTCGCAAAGGGACAGATTTTCGAGATCAAGACCTTGCTCAACCACCCGATGGAATCCGGTCTGCGCAAGGACGAATCCGGTCAGGTCGTTCCACGCAAGATCATCAACCGCTTTGCGTGCAAGGCCAACGGCAAGGAAGTGTTCGCCGTTGACCTTAACACCTCGGTGTCGCCGAATCCGTTCATCACGTTCAATCTGCGCCTCAACGAGACGTCGAAACTCGAACTCTCGTGGCGCGACGACGACGGAACGGTCACGTCGGAAACGGTGACGGTGGAAGTGAAATAGCGCGACGGGGCGGGATTTCCTCCGCCCGCGTCAACTCCCGCTGAACGCCGGCTTGCGCTTTTCGAGGAAGGCCGCGACGCCTTCGGCGAAATCGGCCGAGCCGAAGGCGAGGCACTGCGCGGCCGATTCGGCTTCCAGAAAGGCGTCGAGCGAACTGTCGTAGGAGCGCCGGCCAAGCTGTTTCATCATGGCGAAGCACATGGCCGGGCCCGCAGCGAGCTTGTGGGCGAAGCTCATCGCCTCTCCTACAAGCTTGTCGGCGGGAACGAGGCGCGAGACGAGTCCCATCGCCGCCGCCTCGCTCGCCGGCAAATCGCGGTTCGACATCAGCAATTCCATCGCGCGCGGCATTCCGACGGCGCGCGGCAAGGTGCGCATCAGGGCGAGATCGGGCGCGGCGCCGATGCCGGCGAAGCCGGCGCGGAAACGCGCGTCCTCCGCCGCCAGCACCAGATCGCCGACGAGCGCCAGCGACAGCCCGGCCCCCGCCGCCGTTCCATTGACGGCCGTGATGACCGGCTTGTCCGTGCTCATCAAAGCCGACAGCCAGCCATGGGTTTTCGCCATGCGGGCGCGCACGGCGGTCGTCGAACGGTCGGACTGCATCGAACGGATGTCGCCGCCGGCGCAGAAGGCGCGGCCCGCGCCGGTGATGACGACGACGCGCACCGCCGGGTCGGCCAGAATCTGCGGAATCAACCGCTCGAACCCGGACTTGATGGTCCAGGACAGCGCATTCATCGTCTGCGGCTCGTTGAGGCGCAGAAGGGCGACGCCGCCATCGTGTTCGAGGCTCACCGCTTCTTGTTGTTGGGTCATCATGACCGTCTCCCTGAGTGCTTCGCGCGTGAAATTCGCGCGCCCCAGATTGTGGATTTTGCCGGCGCGACACAATACCCTGTCGCATGTCAGTTCGGCCGACGGCCGCAAGAAGGGCGAAATCACATGCTCAATCCGGAAAATCTCGTCGAAAAATATGCGATCGGCCAGCCCGTGCCGCGCAATGAAGACCCGGCGCTGGTCCAGGGCCAGGGTCGCTATACCGACGACGTCGATCTTCCCGGACAGGCTTACGCCTTTATCGTCCGCTCGCCGATCGCGCATGGCCTCATCCATGCGATCGATCTGTCGGCGGCGCGCGAGATGCCAGGCGTGCTGGCGGCGTTCGACGGCGCGGAGATGCAGGCGGCGGGATTCGGCGCCCTGAAATGCCGCGTCCCGTTGCCGAACGCCGACGGCTCGCCGATGGCGGCGCCGCCGCGCCCGGCGCTGGCGATGGACAAGGTGCGCTTCGTCGGCGACCCCATGGCCTGCATCGTCGCCGAAACCCTGGTGCAGGCGAAGGACGCCGCCGAGGCCGTGGGTCTCGACATCGAGGCGCTGCCGGCCGTCACCTCGGCGCGCGCCGCCGTCGCGCCCGACGCGCCGCTGGTCTTCGACGACGTCCCCGGCAACGTGCAACTCGATTTCCATTATGGCGACAGGAACGCGGTGGCCAGAGCTTTCGCCGAAGCCGACCATGTCGTGAAGATGGATCTCAACAACACGCGCCTCATCGTCGCGCCGATGGAGCCACGCTCCTGCGCCGTGCGGTTCGATGCAGCGGAAGGCTACACGCTCCACGTCTGTTCGCAGGGCGTGGTCAATATGAAGAACCAGTTTCTCAACGACATTCTGCCGAAAGACTCGAAGCTGCGGGTGCTGACCGGCCATGTCGGCGGCTCGTTCGGCATGAAATTTTCCGCCTATCCGGAATATGTCTGCGCGTTCCACGCCGCGAGAATCTGCGACCGCCCGGTGAAATGGACGGACGAGCGCTCCTCCGCCTTTCTTTCCGACCAGCATGGCCGCGACCACGAATACGCCGGCGAACTGGCGCTCGACAGGGACGGCCGGTTTCTGGCGGTTCGCATCACCGGCTGCGCCAATGTCGGCGCCTATCTGACGAGCGTCATAACCATCATCGGCACGCGCAACATTCTGCAGAATCTCATCGGCCATTATCGAACGCCGCTCGCCGAAATCGCCGTGCAGGACGTGTTCACCAACACCTCGCCCGTCGGCGCCTATCGCGGCGCGGGGCGGCCGGAGGCGAATTTTTTCATGGAGAGCCTGATTGATCAGGCCGCGCGCGAAATGGGTCTCGACCGCGTCGAAATCCGCCGCCGCAATCAGATCGCGGTGACCGAAATCCCTTACAAGGCCGGCAACGGTTCGGTCTACGACAGCGGCGATTTTCCCGGCATTCTTGACCGGGCGCTGGAGCTGGCCGATTGGGACGGCTTCGATAGCCGGCGCAAGGAAAGCGAGGCGCGCGGCCTCATTCGCGGCCTCGGTCTCGGCTGTTATCTCGAAGCCACCGCCGGGCCGATGCCGGAATCGGTCGGCATCCGCTTCGAGGACGACGGATCAGTCAGCCTCCTCACCGGCACGCTGGATTACGGACAGGGGCATTCGGGCGCCTTCGCGCAGGTGCTCGCCGAAAAGCTGGGGGTTCCTTTCGGCAAGATCCGCCTCATTCAGGGCGATTCGGCGCAGATTCCGGTCGGCAGCGGTTCCGGCGGCTCACGCTCCGCGATGAACTCCGGCGGCTATATCGTCGAGGCGGCGAAGGAGGTCGTCGAGAAGGGCAAGATCGTCGCCTCGCATGTGCTCGAAGCCGCGATCGCCGATATCGAATTCTCACGCGGACGTTTCTCGATCGCCGGCACCGATCGCAGCGTCAGCGTGATGGATCTGGCGGCCAAATTGCGCGTTGGCCTCGCATTGCCGGCGGGCGCTCCGGAAACACTCGACACGACCCACATCGGCAAGGGCATGCCGGCGACCTACCCCAACGGCGCGCATGTCTGCGAGGTCGAGATCGACCCCGAGACTGGCGTCACCCGCGTCGTGCGTTACGTCAGCGTCAACGATTTCGGCACTGTCATCAATCCTATGCTGGTCGAGGGGCAATTACATGGGGGCGTGGCGCAGGGCGTCGGCCAGGCGATCATGGAGCGCGTCGTCTACGACGAGGACGGCAATCTCATCTCCGGCTCGTTCATGGACTATGCGTTGCCGCGCGCCGAGGACATTCCGTTCATGATCACGGAGAACCGACCGCAACCGGCCACCACCAATCCGCTTGGCGTCAAGGGTTGCGGCGAGGCGGGCTGCGCGGGATCGCTGACCTCGGTCACCAGCGCCATTCGTGACGCGCTCTGGCAAGCCGGCGTCAGGGAATTCGAAATGCCCGCGACACCGCTGCGTATCTGGCAGGCCTTGCGGAACGACGGGGGCAAGGCACATTAGGATCCGCGCGGCAGACGCGCATCGGAGACATGTCCATGAAGAAGATTATTGCCGGCCTTGCCGGTCTTGCCGCCCTGACAAGCCTCGCCGTGGCGCAGACGCCGCAGCCGGCGCCCAAGCCAATGTCGCCGCCGCCCGGCATGTCCGGCATGGGCGGCATGTCGGGCATGTACGGCGCGCCCGCCGCCAAACCGGCCGAAAAGACCGCGCTGATCGACATCAATTCGGCCTCCTCCGCCGAACTCGAGACTCTGCCGGGCGTCGGCAAGGCGCGCGCCGAGGCGATCGTCAAGGGCCGCCCCTACAAGGGCAAGGACGAACTGACGAAGAAGAACATCGTGCCCGAGAAGGTCTACGCCGACATCAAGGACAGGATCATCGCCAAACAGAAGTAAGGCGTCTCCGGCGTCGATCAGGGGCCTTTCGCCACCCGGCGTCATGTGCAGGCTTGTTTCGCGTCGTCACGCCATGCCGACGCGCGGCAACCCGGCGCGGATGCCCGGGGCTTGGGCCCGCCCATGACGTCGTCGCCGGACGACCCACGGCGGACAATGTCCGCAAGACCGGCCGTCGATCGGCGATCTGCGATCACTCCACCACGATTCGGATCGTCCTGGACGCGCCGTCGCGCAACGGCAGACGCAGTTGAATGCGGTGGACGCCCTTGCGCATCGGCCACCACACCGTGTCGTCCGGATCGGCGAGAGCGAAAGGCTCGCCGTCGATCACCCACATCACCTGCGGCGCGCGCGGCTCGACGGTGGCTTTCAGCGCCATGCGGTTGAGATGCGGCGGCGTCTCGGGATTGAGCCAGATGCGGCTGTTGTTCTCCGGCGCGGCGACATAGAGCTTCACTTCTCCGCTCCCGGCCTCCGGCGCGTCGATCGAATAGCCCTCCTCCCGCGCCCATGCGCGTTGCGTGGCGGGCACCGCCACGACAGGCCGCGCGCCGCCCTCGCGCAGAGACGCGAGGGTCGCGGCCAGCGGCGGCTCCTCATCGGGGCGCGCCCATTCCGTCAGCGTCGGGCCGCATTCGCCATTGGAGCGCTTGCCGCCGATCATGCACATTTCCACCGCGACGCGCCCGCCCGGCGCGGGAAAGGCGCCGTCGGCGAGATCGCCGGGCAAGGCGCCGTGCAGCGCCGTCATCAGCGCCTGCGCCACACGCGCGGCGCTGCGGCCGCCGCTCATCTGGATCATCGGCCCGGCGTCGCCGCGCCCGATCCAGACGCCGATGACGTAGCGCTCGGAAAAAGCCAGCGTCCACGCGTCGCGAAAGCCTTGCGACGTTCCGGTTTTGACCGCGACCGGGAAGGGATATTCCATCGCGCCATAGCGCGGGAAGCTCGGCAGCCGCGCCTGCGGGTCGGACAGAAACGATGCGACGAGGCGGGCCGAGTCGGCCGAGAGGACGCGCGTCGGCGCGCGGCGCGTCTGGCCCGCGCTCCATTCCAGTTCATGCAGCCGGCCGTCCTCGGCGAGCGCGCCATAGGCGCGCACCAGTTTTTCCAGCGTTGTCGGCACGGCGCCAATAGCCATGGATAAACCGAATGATTCCGCCGGCGCCTCGATATCGTGCAGGCGCAAGTCGCGCAGGAAACGAAAATTGGTTTCCAGCCCGATCCGCCGCAGCAGGTTCGTCGCCGGCACATTGCGCGAATTGGCGAGCGCCTGACGCGGCAGCAGCGGGCCGAGATATTGACCGTCGGCGTTGCCGATGCCCGAGGCGCCTTCCGGCAGGTCGGCCAGGACATCGGTCGGTCGGATGACGCCGCGCTCCAGCGCCAGCGCGAAGACGAAGGGCTTCAGGGTCGAACCCGGCGAGCGTGGCCGTCGCGTGAAATCCACCGCGCCGTTGCGACGGTCGCGGTAATCGATAGAGCCGACATGGGCGAGCACTTCCCCGGTTCCGCGCGCGGCGACGATGATCGCCGCTTGCTCGGCGCCAGCCCAACGCCAGCCGGCGACGAAGCGTTGCGCCAGCGCGGCCGCCTTGTCCTGCGCGGCAAGATCGAGACTGGCGCGGATGCGTGGATCGGAGGGGTCGCGCAAGGACATGCGGCCCTCGCGGATCAGCTCTTCAAGACGCAGGATGGCGTGCAGCGCCGGCGGCCGGGTTGGCGCCCTGGGCGGCGAGAGGCTGGCGAGCTGGCGATGCGCCAGCGCCAGTTCGGCCTCGTTGATGACGCTCTGGCGCGCCAGTTCGTCGAGCGCGCGATGGCCGCGCTTCACCGCCCGCGCCAGGCCGTCATGACGAAACAGATTCATCCGCGTCGGCGATTGCGGGACGGCGGCAAGCAGCGCGATCTCGGCCCAGCTCAGATCGCTCACCGGCTTGTCGAAATAGAACCGCGCGGCGTGCGCCACGCCATGGCTGCCGTTGCCGTAAGGCGTCAGGCGCAGATAATGCGCGAGCAACGCCTCGCGCCCGTAACGAAGCGTCAGCGCCACTCCGGCGCCGGCCTCCGCCGCCTTGGTCCAGAAATTGCGCGGCGCAGATTTCTGCATCCGCGCGATCTGCATGGCGATGGTGGAGGCGCCCGAGCGCCGGGCGCCGAGAACGCCCTGGCGCGCCGCGCGGCCGATGGCCAGAACGTCAACCCCCGGATGCGAGGCGAAGCGCCGGTCCTCCAGCGCCAGAATGGCGCGCGCGACGCGCTGCGGCGTTTCCGCGAGCGGCCAATAGCCGTAATCAACGCGCGCGCCGCTGCGATGGCCGATCTGCGTCAGAAACGCGCCGTTGCGGTCGGTGACGAAAGGCGTCGGCTCGGGCGCGACCAGCGTGGCGCGGGACAGGACGGCATGGGCGTAAACGCCGACGAGCGTCAGCAGCGCGCATGTCGCGCCCAGAGACTTCCAGCGTCGCCCGGCCCGCTTCCAAAGCGAAGGGGATTGCGCCTCACCCGACATCCGCTTTCGCCTTACCGCCCGATCACCACGCGCGCGCCGGCCGACGCGCCGTGCAGCCCGCGCTGATACATGGTTTCGGCCTCCCCTGGCGGCTGCGTGAAGGATCCGGCGATCTGCGCCCGCGTGCGGAAGACGAAGCGATAATTGCCCTTCGGCAGCCGGTCGTAGGCGTAAAACACGCGGTCGTCGCCGAAGCTGACCCAACTGGGCGTCAGCGTCGGCGGCGCTGATGGTTTCGCCTCCGCCGGCGCCGTCGCGAGATTGGGGTTGAGCGGCTCCATGCCGGCGGCGATCGGCAGGCTGATCGCGACATGCGTGCGATCCTCGGGATTGACCAGTTCCGCCACCTCCTCGACCACATCGCCGACGTTCAGGCGCAACGCCCCCCCGGCGTCAAGCGCGAGCTTCTCGCCCGGTCCGCTGGCGGAAACGCGCCAGGATTCCCTTGACAATGCAAAGCCGTCCATCGTCGGCTGCGCCTGCGCGCCCGGCGCCTGCGGCCGCCAGCGGGTTTCCACGAGCGCGACCAGCGCCGCCTGCCCGCCATTGGCGAGGCTCGCCGCCGCCGGCTCGTTCGATACGTCGCGCGCCACGGGCGCGTTGGCGTCGATCGACAGGCGGGCGGCCTGCGCGCCCGCGCGTGTCAGCAGCAACGGAATTTGCCCCATCGGCTTGCGCCACGCCGCGGCGAGCGCGCGGATGGCGGCGGCGTTGGCGTTGGTGGTTCCCCAGCCGTCGCCCTCGCCAAGCCGGATCAGTCCCTCGCGCAGCACGCCGAGGCGCGCGTCGTCAGGCGCGGCCAGCGCCACGGCGCGCGTCATTTCGGCGAGGCTGCGCGTCTCGGACGGCAGGATCACCGGATCGGCGCGCTCGCCCGCCTGCCCGCCGTAAACCGGCTTGCCGTTGCGGCTGTTGATGACGACGCGGCTCCACAGGGTTTGCAGCAGCGCGTTGGCGACGCGCTTGTCGGCGCCGGGCAGATTGGCTGCGGCGGCCGTCATCTGCGCGACGCTCAGGTTCGGCATCGCGTCGGCGCGGCGCGCCAGTTCCGCCGTATAGGACTGGTCTAGCGTTCCGCCTTCGGCCAAGGCCGTCAGCGCCTCGACGCGCTCGCGCATCTCATTGGCCGGCAGCAGCCGTGCGTAGTCCGATCGCAGGGATTGCTTCAGCACCGCGCCGAGGCGATCGACCAGTGTCTTGTCGATCGGCTCGCCCGCCTTCTGCGCCGCCATCAGGAACGTATAGGCCCACGAGGTCAGCGAGACATTGCCGCGCGCCTTCGGCCAGAAGGCGACGAGGCCGTCGGGATCCACCGCCTGGGCGATCGCCTGCGCCGTGGCGCGGATGTCGCCGGAGATGCGCCTGTCGACGCCGCTCGCCGCCATCAGAGGCGCGAAGGGCTTCAGCGCCAGCCCGGACGAGGCGAGCGCGATGCGCTGCTCGGTGCAGCCATAGGGATAATCGACCAACGCGCTCATGCCGGCGATCAGCTTGACCAGCGTTGGATCGGAGGCGACCGTCACCTCGCGGCTGAACGAACCTGGCCGGACAGCCTCCTGCGGCGTGGCGAGCGTGACCGAGGCGCCTGGCGCGATCTCGACGACTTCATGCTTGCGCACGACCGCACGGTCCGGCCGCACCGGCAGGTCGATCTGCACGTTGTCGGAGGCGTTGTCCGCCTCGCGCGTCAGGCGCAACATGAGGCGCGCGACGTCCTTGCCCGCCGTCGGCTCGTTGATCAGCGCCGGAAAGGCGACGCGCTGCGGCTTGTTGTCGGCCCAGGCGAAGGCCTGCTCGCGCGCGCCCTGCAGCGTCACGCCCTCGGCGAGAAGCGCGGCGCGGCCATTGCCGCCCGGCCCTTCGACGACGCGCGCCACCATGGCGAGGTCGAGTTGGTCGCCCGGCCGCACGAAGCGCGGCAGCGCCGGCTGCGCCACCAGCTCCTGCCGAATCAGCATTTCGCCCGTGGCGAAGCCGAAGCGGTCGGGGCCGCTCACCGCCTTGGCGCGCAGTTTGAACACGGTGAGCGAGTCCGGCAGCTTCACCTTGATTTTCGCGACGCCGTCCGGGCCAACGACGACCTTCGGCAAGTAGATCGGCACAGGGGTGAAATTCTTGCGCACGGAAATGTTGTTTTCCGCGCCCCATTCGGCGAGACCGATGTCGCCGCCGGGCGTCTCCTCCAGCGGGATGATGCCGAAGGACATGTTGCGCGTGTCGCGCGCCGCCATTTTCGTCGCCCGCGCGACGATAAAATTCGGCAGCGGATCGAGCGGTTTTTCCTTGGCGAGCGACAAGACCGCCTGATCGACCATCCAGAACGTCGCCTCGCCTGCGAGCGGCTGGCCCGCGTCGTCGCTCAGGCGCAGCGTCACCTCGACCTCCTGCCCGGGCCGCGCCTTCTGCGGGTATTCGAGCTTCGCGGTGACAAGGTTCTTCACCGGCGTCACCGCGATCCATTTCGTGGCCGCGATCGTCACCGGTTTGCCGAGATCGAAGGGCGCCGTCGGGTTCGGCGCATTCCCGGTCATACGGCCGCGCATGATGAGGAAATGCACGGCGAGCTTAGGCGTGTGCTCCTTCGCCAGCACGACATGATATCGCCCGTAGCCGTTGGCGATCTCGACCCAATCATAGCGATACTGGCCGCCCGGCTCCTCGACGATGGCGAGGGCGCGGGCGGTCTGGAACGGCGACTGGATGACCAGCGTTGCCGTCTCGCCCGGCGCGTGGGCCTCCTTCTCCAGAGTCACGTTCGCGGTCTGCGAGGGCGCGCGCGCCCAGGTCACCGGCGTTTCGCCGCCGACGAAGAAATCGACGCTCACCTGCTGGCGACGGCCGATACGGTCGTTGGCCTCGAGCTGCACGACATAGACGCCGGCCTCCTTCGCCTCGAAAGCGAGTTTCTGCGCCTCTTTCGCGCTCGTAATTTTTTTCTCGACCAACGTGTCGTCGATCACCTGGGTCACATATTTCGCCGAGCCCTGCGAGAAATCGGAGGCTTGCAGCACCGACACCCAGTTGCGGCGGATAAAGCGCGCGGTGACTTCGAGGCCGGTCAACCCCTCGCCCTTGCCGTCGACGGCGAGCGCGTCAGCCTCCACCAGGCCAGGCTTCGGCATGTAGCGCGGCAACTTCAGCCCGAGCGCGAAGGGCGGCGTGGCGATGACATTGACGACATTGCGCACCTGAATGTCGTCGTCGCCCGTCACCGTGGCCTCGATCGAATAACGGCGCGGCTGCGCGGTCGGCTCGATCGTCGTATCGAAGGAAATGCGCGCCGCGCCCGAGGCGTCGGTTCTGGCCTCGCGCTGCAACACGGTCGAGGACTTGAATTTCTGCTCGCCCGAGAACCGCGCGTCGGTCGAGAACAGGAAGCCCTCGCGTCCCGGCGGCGTCCATTGATGCGGAAATTGCGCGGCGCGCCAGGTGATCGGCCGGTCGGCGGCGAGCCCGCCGGCGAAATAGCGCGCCAGCAGATCGACATTGAACGAGCCGTCGAGCGGAGCCATCTGCGGCCCGTTGAGCAGGACCTCGAAGGTCGGCAGGCGATAGGCCTCCTTCTTGAAGCTGGTCGCGCCCGCGGCGCAGGTGGCGGGATCGACGGCGGGAGCGGCGTCCGCCGCGCCGTTCTGGCCCTCGGCCTGCGCGGCAGGCGTTTCGCCCTCGCCTTCCCCTTCGCCCTCGCGCTCGGCTTCCTGCGCCGGCTGGCCGTCGCCGTCCTGCGCGGGCGCCTCGGCCTTCGCCTTCTTCGGCGCGTCGGGCTCGAATTTCGCGCTGTAGTCGCCGGTGGCCGGCGTCTGCGCGTCGAATTTGTGATAGAAGCCGCCCGTCGCGTCGAGCGTCACGGGAATGCGCCATTCCTGATTGCTCGGACCCTGCACGACCAGCGTGCCGCCGCCCCTGGCGTAAGAGAGCCGTCCACCAAGCCAGGAGCGGACATAGCCCTTCACATGCACGGCTTCCTCCGGCCGGTAGATCGGCCGTTCGGTGAACACATGACAGAGCGTGCGCGCCGTCTCGGCGCGGGGCGCCCTGGGATCGACGGTCCAGGCGAGCCACGGCTCTTCGGGCTTCGTCCAGTTCTCGCGCGCATATTCGGAGGGCGCGCGCGACGGTTCGATGACGAGCGTATCGAGTCCCTTGCTGACGACGACACGCTTGATCTCCGCCTGAACGCGCTTCTCAAGCGCCCAGACAAAGGCGCCGTTGGCGTCGGTGCGGCCGCTCGCCAGCGTCACGAACTTGTCGTCGCGCAAGCCCTCAAGACGCACGTTCGCCTCCGCCACGGGCTTTGCCGTCGACAACGAAGTCACGACGAAGCGCACGCGCGCCGGCTCCTCGATGGCCGAGAGCGTCAGGTCGGTCGTCTGCACGCGCATCCAGCGGCGCGGGCCGCCGTCGGTCGGACGCAGGCCGACAAGATAGGCGCCCGGCTGGTCGGCGCCGGCGACGCGCGCGAACAGCGGCTTCAGGTCGAGGCCGAACCTGGCGTCGACTCCGTTGCGCTGGATCGGCAGGGCGACAAGCTGCGACACGGCGGGCGAACCCAGGGCCTTGATGCGCTCGGCGATGGCTTTGCCCTCGGCGTCGTTGGCCTCGCGCCAGGTTGCGGGCTCGTTGCCGGGCAACGGCGGCGCGTCCTCGTCCTTCGTCGTCAGACCTTCGCTCGGGAAGGGCCAGAAATCACGCGACAGCGGATCGATGGCGTGAATGCGGATATCGGCCCGGTCGAAGCCGCGCCCCCGCAACGGCAGGAATTGCGGTCCAAAGCGCTCCACGACGCCCTGCGTCGCGTCCCAACGGATCAAAGCGGGATCGGGCAGGAAGGCGAAGCGCCGCGCGAAACCCTCGGCCAGCGGCCGCTTGCGGTCGTCGCGCAAGGCGCCCGCCGCGAGGCGGACATCATAGACCATGTCCGGGAGAAATCGGCCGGATAGGCGCAAGCGATTGCCGTCCACCTCCGCCGCGAGGTTGTCGACGGGCGGGGAGATGCGCACGGCGTCGCGCAATTTGACGACGTCAAGGGGTTCCGGTTTCGCCGAAAATTTGATCGACATGCGGCGCTTGGTCGGCTCCGGATACTCGCCGGCGCCCTCATCGGCCGAGCCGCCATAGACGGAGCAGCGCATGACGCCGTCCAGACTGACCTCGTCGAGGCCGCGCCCGCAATTCGCCTCGGTCGCGACGAAAGGCGGCGCGCTGCGCAGCCGCAATTCATAGGAGGGCGCGTCCAGTCCCGGCGCGTCGGAGAGCGCCAGCCGCAGGATGGCGACGCGTCCGTCGGCGATCGATCGTTTGAGACGCACGACGTAGGATTGCTTGTCGTCGCGCGATTTACGCTCCAGCGCCTTGATGTCGAAATCCTGCTTGCCGAGCATCTGTCCGCCGACCGGGCCGAGGCCGGGCGCCGGGCGCACCTCGATCGTCATCAGCCGGGCCAGCGCCTCAAGCGCCGCCGGCTCGTCGAAGGTCAGAACGATCTGATCGAGATCGGCGACGCCCTCGTTCGAATCCGAAGGTGAGGCCGACGACGGCGCCGGCAGCAGCGGGGCGAGGTCGACGCGCGCGCCCTGCGTCTCGAAGCGCACGCGCTGCAACGGCTTCCACGCCTCGGCGGGGCGGAATTGCAGGGCGCGCGGACCCAGCCATTGCCAGGCGCCGGGCACGGCCGGCGACAGCGTGACGAATTTCTCCGGATGGTCCTCGGGGCCGCCCTGCGTCGGCCCCGCATCCTGCGCGAAGAAGATCGTCACCGGATCCCACGAGCGCAGGAAGGTTTCGGGCACGACGCGCGCCCCGTCCGCGCGCTGCAGCCTGTCGAGCTGCGGTGGCAAGGCCTCGGCAAGCGCCGGCGGAGCGGAGGCGGCGAGCGTAAGGGCGAGGGCGAGGAGCGCGCGTTTCATGTCGACCTCACTTTGTCCCGGTTTTCAGACCGACCATGTCGAGAAATTCCTTCGCGACGTCGTCCGGCGGACCGGAGGACGGCGGCGAGACGCCAACGAGCGCCGGGCGAACGACCAGCGTGCCGCCGTCCGCCGGCGCGCGCGCCTCCAGCACGTAGCGCCCGGGCGCGAGATTCGCGACGGCGTTGACGCCGGCGGCGACCTCCTTGCCGGAGGCGTCCAGCAGCCGCGCCCGCGCGCGGTCGGGATCGGAGCGCAGGCCGACGCCGATCTCGCCCGCCCGCTTGACCTCGAAGCCGAACAGGGCGACGGCGCCAGGCGCCAGCGCGAGCGGCTCGCCAAGCCCTTCGCCGATCGGCTTCACCGGGCTCGCCGTCAGCTCCAGCGCGCCCGCGAGCGCGCCGTCATGCGGCGAAAACACATCGAGCGTGGCCTCGCCCGCCGGCAGGTAGCGCGCCAGCGCCGCGCCGGCCGGAAAGAGCATCGGCGCCTCGGCGCCGGCCTGCCGGATCGCCGCGATCAGCGGAGCGCTGGAGCGCGCCGTCACGAGCATCGGCCGATCCAGCGACAGCGCGAAGCTCATCGCCTCGCCCGACAGCGCGAGACTCGCCGGGATCGACGTCGCTTTCGCCGGCGCCGTCGGCCAGGGCGTTTTGCCGCCCCGCGTCAGCCAGGCGACGACGAGGCCGGGGCCATGCGCCAGCGTCAATTCGCCGGCGCCGGCGAGGTCGAGCCGCGCGCCGCGAGCGACGCCGCCGTCGGCGCCGACGAAGGTCGCGTCCGCGCCGACGACGGTCAGCGTATCGCCGGCCTGCGCCGCGACGGGCAGAGCCAGCGAGCCGGCCGCGCCGACGAATCGCTTGAAGACGCGGCCGGCGTCGAGACCCGCCGGCCCGGCCGGCGCGAGCGCGACCGAAACGGGCGCGGGCGCATCGGACAGATTGACAAGCAAGACCTCGCCGAAGGCGCCTTCCAGCGCGCGGCTGAGCGGCGCCTTGCCGCTCCACGCCGTCACGCGGCGCGCCTCCTGCGCGCCGGCGATCGCCGCCGTTCCTGCAGTGAGGTCGAGCAGCAGACGCTTTTCGCCCACCGGCAGGCGCAGCGATTGCGCGCCGCGCGGCGGCAGGACGGCGCTGAAAACGCCGTCGAGATCGCGCATGCCGGCGAGCGTCACATCCACATGGGAGACGTCAAGGCGAAGCGACTCCGTTGCGCCGCCGTTCCAGATCTTGGCGGCGCGGCTGTCCGACAGGGCGATCGCGCTTCCCGCCGCGACGCCCATGCCGCGGCCGGCGTCGAGGCCGGGTTGTCCAAAACCGGAATCCGCGCGCCAGACGCGCGCCTTGCCGGCCTCGGGGCCGGGCGCGGCGAGATGGGCGCGCTCGCCCTCGTCAAGCCGCAGCGATTGCGTCGCGGCCGGCGGCGTCGAAGCCAGCGCCATCGGCGCCTCGCATCCCTCGCGGGCGGCGATCCAGAGCGTCCCCGACTGGGGCGCGAACGGGGCGTCGTCGACCGGCGACAGCGCGCGGCCGGGGCGCGACGCCTGCGTGACGCCGACGACGCGCGACAGGCCGACGAGCCCGACGGGCGGCGCCTCGACGCGGGCCGCGCAGAAAGCCCCGGCGACCCCTTCGAAGGCCAAACGGCTCAACAGGATCGATCCGGATTTCTGCGCCGGCTCCTGGGCGGCGCGGGCCGCGAGCGTCAGCGGCGCGTCGCCGTCGGGCGTCCAGGCAGACACGCGCCAGGCGCTTTGGGCTTCGCCGTCGGCAATGAAGGCGACCAGGGCGCTGCGGCCGCGATCCGTCGCCATGACGCGCCACCGGCCGTCCGCCTGCCGGCGCTCGAGCGACAACAACGCCTCCCCGGCGCCCGACGCCGCGACGGCGACGAGTCGGCCGGCCTCGGCTTGCGGCAACCCGAAGCGATGAATGGCTCCGGCCTCCGCCCGCGCGGCGCCGGAGAACGCGAGCGCGTCGCGCACCGTCGGCTGCGGCAGGCCGAGGCGCAATTCCACCTTGCCCTCGGGCTCCGTCTCGACGGCGGACGCATCCGCCTCGCCGCCTTCGCCGGACGAATCGGCGCCGCCGCCCTCCTCCTCGCCCGCGGACTCGCCGCTGGCGTTGGCCGGCGCGACCTCCGACAGGACGAGGGTATAGGCCCCGGCTGGCAGGAGTTTAGAGAACGACAGATTCCAGTCGTCCCGGCGCCCCTCCAGCCGTTCGACCACGCGGCCGTCGGCGTCCTTGAGCGCGGCCGTCATGTCGGATCGCCCGAAGCTCGCGATGCTGACGACACGGTCCTCGGCCAGCGTGAAGGGGATGGCTTCCGGCACGTCGACGAAGCGCGGCGCGCCGGGCTGAAGCTGCGCGGATTTCAGCGTGATCTGGTAATCGAGCCGGTCGTCGCGTCCGAGCGCGCGCGTCTCGAACCGATAGGCGCCGGCCGCGAGCTTGCCGCGATGGCCGCGTTTGGCGGCGATCCTGGCGAGGCTTTCGCTGTCGCCGCGAATGAGTTCGCCGATCATGCCTTCGGAAATGTCGAGCGTGACGTCGGCCTCGCCGGCGAGCGTGAAGCGCCATACGTCGGGCGCGCGCGGCGCTCCTGCGGCGGCGGGCTCGCGCCATTGATGTTTGGTCGTCCGATCGAAGGCGAGATCGAAAGGCCCGTGTCCGTCTCGCGCCGTCTCGGGCGCGACCGGGCGAAGGCGCGCGACGACGCGCGTCTCGACGCTTTCCGGCGCGAGGACAAGGCGGTAGCGGCCGGGCTCGAAACGCTGTTCGATTTTGCCCATGCGGTCGGGCGCCGTCAGCGGCCAGCCATCGGCGTCCTCGAGCCGCGCCATCGGCTCGTCGCCGAGCGTGTAGAGATCGAGGCGATGAACGCCGCCCTGCGCCACCTCGACGGGAATGATCGCGCCCTCCCCGTCGCCGAGCGTCGCCCGCACGGAGCCGCCAGGCGCGAGCGTCGGCGTCCCGGTCAGCGTCGCGGGACGCGCGACAAGCCCCAGCCGGCCTGCTGATTCCGACGCCGTCACGGCGACGCGATAGGCGCCGGCGCGCAGATAGGTTTGCAGCAGCGCGTTATGGCCGGCGCCGTTGTCGTCCGCCTCGTCCAGCTTCGGCACAAACGACGTGCCGACGATGGCCGAGGTTTTCAGACGGCCGAGCGTCTCGACGCGCATCAACCCGCCGCGCGGAACCTCGAGACGGAACGCGCGCTTCTCGTCGCGCCTGAGATCGAAAAAGATCGGCTCGCCGGCGCGCAGGGCCGCCGTCGCCTGGGGCGGTTCGGCGGCGACGGCGCCGCGCGGCGCGGGCGCGGGCCGCCAGGCGATTCCCAGCGCGCGCGCGCGATCCGAAGGCGGAATTTTCAGCGTCAGCGTGCGGCTCGTCTTCTCCGCCTTTTCATCGGCGACGAGCGCCGCCACCCGTTGGCCGCGCTCGTCGGTCACGACGATCTCGCCGCCGAGCGGCGCGCGCACGGGAATGTCGAGCGCGTTGGACGCGGGCGCCGGGGCGACGGGAGGACGGGCCGGCGGAGGCGGCGGGCCCGGGCGCTCGACGCGACGCGGCGGTTCGCGCGGCGGCGCGGCGTCGCTGGCGGCGCGGCGCGGCGGCGGCGACGTCGGGCGGTTGACGCGCGGGACGGACGGCGCCGTCTCGGGAGCCGACTGGGCCAGCGCCAGCGCGCCCTTCCCCAGATCGGCCGGCAGCGCCGCCGCGCGCGGCGCGGCGACCAGACCGGGCGCCGTGTTGACGAGGAGCTGATAGCTCGCCCCGCGCTCCAGCGTCCTCTGGCCGAAATCGATGCGCGGCGGCGCCGGCGCCTGCGACGGCTCCACCGTCAGGCCCGGCGCCCCGATCGTCACGTCGACGGCCCCGCGGGCGTTGGCGTTGGGTTCGAGCCTGGCGAGATACCAGCCGGCCTCCAGATCGTATTTGCCGGGAACGCGGCCGTCGGCGCGCGGTGCGGCGGCGCCGAGCAGCGGCTCGATCGTGGCGCGCACGCCGGGCCCCTGCGTGCGAATGGCGACAGGCCCCGCCGCCGTCGTTTCGAAGATCAGCGTCGTCGTTCCGCGCAGATTGAACTTGCGCCGCCACGCCTGCCCCGGCCCCAACCGGATCGCCGAGGAGGCGATGACCCGCGCCTTGCCGTCGGTTCGGGCGAGCACCGCGGTCGCCGGCGGTTCGTCGCCCGAGGCGCGCGCCAGCGCGACGGAAACGAGATGCGGCCCGACCCCGGAAAATCCGAGGCTGCCAGCCCTGGCCAGACCCTGGAGCCTGAAGGATTGACCCTCTCGCCCGGAGATTTCGACCAGCGCCGGTCTGGCGTCCTTTGGCCGCGCGACGCCGAGCAGCGCCACGGGCTCGCGGCTGGTCTTGCCGATGAAGGCGGCTGACGCCGCGCCGCCCTCGCGTTGCGCGGACAACGTCGCGGGGGCGATTTCCGGCAATTCGAGGCTGAACAAATCCGCCTCCGGCGCGGCGCGAAACCGGACCGAGCCGAACGCGCCGATGACGCCCTCGGCGACGCCGGCCGTCAGACCGGCCGGTTCCCCGGCGCGGATGCGGAACGGCGCGGCGGCGTCGCCATCGGTCCAGACGGCGGGGACGCCGCCATAGGCGGTCACGAGCCAGGCGCCGGGCTCGACCTTGCCTTCAAGCCGGATGCGCGTCATCGGCTTGCCGGCTTTTGGCTCGACCGTGGCGATGACGGGCGAAAGTTCGGCCATGTCGCGGCCGTCGCGCCACAGGCGCATGTCCTGCAGGGCGCGGCCGACAGCCTCCACCGACACGGCGCCGTCCTTTCCGACCGCGAGCCAGAACGAACGCTGCTGCAGGTCGCCCAGGGTGGCGGAATGGCCGTCGCCGAGTTGGGCGTCCGCCGCCTCGAACTCGCGGAACGGCCGCACGGCCAGCGCGGCCTCGCCCTTCGCGTCCTTCGCGCCGAAGGTCTTCAGCTTGTAGACGCCGGCGTCGAGCAGCAGGTCGAGCCGGCCGTCGCGCAGGCCCGCCTCGCCGGCGACCTCGCCGGGGCCGGCGATCATATCGACGAGTTGCAGCCCCACGCCGCTGGCGCTTTTGGCCGTCACGACGAAGCGGCCGGCTTTCGCGACGGTCAGCAGCGTCTGCCCCTCGCCGGCGGCGGGCGCCGTCGCGGCGGAGAGCGTCGCAGCGCCGGCGACGACGGGCTCGACCACGACGCGCGGGGCCGGCGCGGGCGCGGGCTGCGGCGCCTGCGCCTGCGGAGCCGGCGAGGGCGCCGCAGGGGCGGCTTTCGCCAGGGCTGAGATGGAGCCGAGGCGCGCTCTGTAGGCCGCCGCGAGACAGACCGGATCGCCGTCGCCGCAGCTCCGGTTGCGGCCGGAAATCCATGCGCGCTGACTGTCGCGCAAAGCCGCGGCCTCGGGCGAATCGTCGCGCAGATTGGCGCGGGCGGCGATATAGGCGTCGTTAAGCGCGCGATCCTGCGCGGCGAGCGCGGCGGAGCCACAGATCGCCTGCTCGATCGGCGTGCGCGCGCGGGCGCAATCGAAGGATTGCGCGGCGGCCGGCGCGGCGACGAACAGGGCGAGAACAGCAGCGCGCGAAAGACGGGTCGGACCCATGGGACGCCTCGAATCGCATCTCGCGGACAATCTTCGCGACCGCGCGCGGCCCGCGCGGCCCGATTGACCCGCCCTCTCATCGTCACGCAAAAAGCATGACGTGACAATGACCTCGGAAATGAAATTCGCCGTAATGCGGCCTGACGCTCAGTCGACGCTGCCCTTGAAAGCGTCGCGCAATTCGCGTTTCAGCACCTTGCCGATGGAGGAGCGCGGCAGGACGTCGGCGATCTCGATCCGCGCCAGACGCTGGGTCTTGCCGAGTTGGCCGTTGGCCCAGGCGCGCAGCTCCTCGGCCGCGATGTCCTTGCCCGGCCACAGCGTCACGAAGGCCACCGGCGTCTCGCCCCAGGCTTGCGACGGCACGCCGACGACGGCGGCCTCATGCACGCACGGATGCCGGTGCAGCACGGCTTCGAGGTCGGTCGGGTAGACATTGAAGCCGCCCGTGATGATCATGTCCTTCTTGCGGTCCATGAGCTGCAAAAAGCCATCCTCGTCGAAGCGGCCGATGTCGCCGTTGCGGATGAAGCGGACGCCGTTCTCGTCGAACCATTCCGCGTCGCGCGTTTTGCCCGGCTGGTTGTGATAGCCGGTCATCATGCCGGGCGAGCGGCCGACGACCTCGCCCAGTTCGCCCTGCGGCACCTTCCGCCCCTCGTCGTCGATGAGATGGATCTCGTGCCCCTCGGCCGGTTTGCCGACCGTGTGCAGCTTGTCGGGGAATTCGTGCGCGATGAGGATGCAGGTGCCCCCGCCCTCCGTCATGCCGTAATATTCGACCAGCCCGCCGGGCCAGCGCCTGAGGATGTCGGCCTTCAGTTCGGCCGCGAACGGCGCGCTGGTGCAGAACTTGACGCGGAAGCTCGACAGATCGTGGCGGTCGAAATCCGGCAGGGCCATGATGCGGCGGTATTGCACCGGCACCAGCATGGCGTGGGTGGCGCGGAGCGTCTCCGCCAGCCTGACGAATTGCGCGGCGTCGAACTTCGCCATCAGCGTCACCGCGCCGCCGAGCGCCAGCGTCGGGAACACGCTGACGAGCGTCGTGTTGGAATAGAGCGGCGTCGAGACGATGGTGACCGCCTCGGGCCCATAGCCGAACTTGCCGCCGCGCTGCACATGCGCCCAGCGCATCCGGTGCGGCTGCACGATGCCTTTGGGCGCGCCGGTCGTGCCCGACGAATAGATGATGTTGAAAGCCTGATCGGGATCGATCCCGACGGGTTCGGGCTTCGCTCCCGCCGGCGCCAGCCACGCGGCGTAGTCCGCGCCGTCGAGGGCGATCGCCTTGACGCCCGGCAGGGCGCGCGCCTGCGCCGTTGCCTCGGCGGTGGAGGCGTCGAAAAACAGGATGCGCGCCGCACTGTCGGCGACCATGCCGGCGAGGCTTTCGGGCGTCGAGGACGGCGCCAGCGGCGACACGGCGACGCCGGCGCGCAACCCGCCGAGGAAGACCGCAAGATAGTCCTGCGAGGCTGTGGCGCAGATCGCCACGACATCGCGCGATTTCAGCCCATGCGCCTGCAGGGAGGCGGCGACGCGGTCCATGGCGGCGTCGAGTTCGGCGTAGGTGAGAACGCGCGCGCCGTCGATAAGCGCGCGCGCCCGCGGCCGCTCGAGCGCATGGCCGTGAATCAGGTTGGCAATGGTCTCGAAGTCGAGCGTCAGCAAATCCTGCGACATGTTGTTCTTCCTTATCGGCGCGGGACGAAATCAGGCGCGCGGGCGCGCGAAGGGCAAGGTGCTCGACAGACCGCCGTCGACCGGGAAGGCCTGCCCGTTGACATAGGACGCCTCGTCGCTGGCGAGGAACAGCGCCATGGCGGCGATTTCCTCCGGCCGTCCGGCGCGCAGCAGCGGATTAAGCTGACCGATCTTGCCGTCGGTTCCCTTCGCCCGCGCCGAATCGAAGATCGGCTTCGTCATGCCGGTCTCGATCAGGCCGGGGCAGATGGCGTTGACGCGCAGGCCCGTGCCGATGAAGGCGTTGGCCGAGGTCTGCACCAGGCTGATGACGCCGGCCTTCGAGGCGCTGTAGGGCGCGCCGCCGGCGTTGGCGCGCAAGCCCGCCACCGAGGCCGTGCAGACGATGGAGCCGCGCCCCCGCCCGATCATGTGCGGCGCGGAATATTTGATCGCGAGGAACGGGCCGATCAGGTTGACGCGCAGGATTTCGGCGAAGCTCTCGGCGGTATGGTCAAGCAAGCCTGTCCAGCCGCCGCTGATTCCGGCGTTGGCGAACATCACGTCAAGGCCGTTGTAGAGCGCCGCGGCGTGGGCGACGAGTTCCTTCACCTCCCGCTCGGCGCCGGCGTCGACGACGAGCGCGTCGACCTCGCCCTTTGCGTCCTCGACGAGGCCCAGCGTCTCCTTCAGTCCCGCCTCGTTCTTGTCGGCGATGACGAGGCGCGCGCCCTCGCGGGCAAACAGGACGGCGCTGGCGCGACCGATGCCGCTGCCTGCGCCGGTGACGATGACGGATTTGCCGGAAAGGCGGCCCATGGGTGTCTCCCTTTATTGATTGTTGTTGTTGTCTTTCGTGTTGCGCGGGCCCAGGGCGCGGACGCGCCTCATCCCCTTGCGGGAGAAGGCGCCGCCGTCATTTCTTCTTCCCCTTCTTCTTCGCGCCCCTGACCGGCGTCGGCACCACGAGTTCGTCGCCCTCATGATCGAGAATGGCGAAATCGTAATTGTTTTTTTCGTCGACCGTCACGCGATATTCGAGCTTGTCGACGACGTTGTTGTGGTCGTCGAAGGTGAGGATGCGCGGCCGCATGTTGGGGATCTCGCGGTCGAACACATAGACCGAATTGCAAATGATGATCTCGTCGCCGACCTGGCAGGTGCGCGCCGCCGCGCCGTTCAGCACGCAGCATTTCGAGCCGCGCTCGCCATAGATGACGTAGGTCGACAACCGCGCGCCGGAGGCCTTGTTCCAGATCTCGACATACTCGAGGGGAAGGAAACCGGCGGCCTCGCAATGGTCGGGATCGAGGGTGATGGAGCCGTGATAATTCAGGTCCGCCTCGGTGACCCGGATGCCGTGCAGCTTGCCGGCCATGAATTTCCGCATGAACGTCGCGCCTTTCGCTCCTCGCGCCGATGTGGCGCGCACCTTATTGCATCGTCCGGCGGCTTGGCGAGAGGATATCCAGCCTTGTCCGCCCGGAGTGGCCCGGTTAGCCTCGCCGCCCTGACTTCTCCAGCGACGGGACCGGACATGCGGAAGAAATGGGCCCTAACACTCGACGACGCCAGAGCCGCCTCGGCCGCCGCGCGCGCGGAAGCGGTGAAAAATGGCTGGGAGGTGGTGATCGCCATCGTCGACGAGGCCGGCGTGCTCCTGCATTTCGAACGTGCGGACGGCGCGCAGAAAGGGTCGGCCACGGTCGCGGTCGAGAAGGCGCGCACGGCCGCGTTGTTCAGGCGTCCCTCCTCGGTTTTCGAGAAACTGACGCTCGAAGGCAAGCTGCATATGGCGCATCTGCCCGGCGCGACGCCGATCGAGGGCGGCGAGCCGATCATGATCGAAGGCGAATGCGTCGGCGCCGTCGGCGTCTCCGGCGTCCAGTCGTTTCAGGACGGCATCGTCGCGCGCGCCGGCGTCGCGGCGCTGACGAAGGACTGAACTCACTCCGCGTCGGGCTGATTTTCCGGCGCGGCGTCGGCGAAGGCGGGCAGCGCCTTGCAGGCGGCCTCGACGGCGGCGAGACGCGGCCAGCGCGCCATGTCGGCGCCGAAGCGCCGCGCATTGGCCATCTGCGGGATGAGGCAAACGTCGGCCATCGTCGGCGCGTCGCCGAAGCAGAACGGCCCCGTCTGCCCCTTCAGCATCTGCTCGCAGGCGTCGAGCCCCTCCTCATTGACCCATTTCGCCCAATCGGCGGCGGCCTCCTCGCCGGCGATCTGGCGCACCCGCGCGATGACCTTGAGATTCTGCACCGGGTGAATGTCGCAGGCGATGGCGTGGGCGAAAGCGCGGACATGCGCGCGCGCCACCGGCTCGCGCGGCAACAGCGGCGGCTCGGGGCGCGTCTCCTCCAGCCATTCAAGAATGGCCATGGATTGGGTCAGCACGGAGCCGGCGTCGGTGATCAACGTCGGCACGAAACCCTGCGCGTTGATGAGCAGATAATCCGCCGCCCGCTGCTCGCCCTTGCGCAGGTGATGACTGATGTGCCGCGCCATCAAACCCTTCACATTCAGCGCGATGCGCACGCGATAGGAGGCGGAGGAGCGGAAATAACCGTGCAGAATCATGAGGTCTTGTCTCCCTTCGCGCCGCCGGGCGGACTGATCGCCGAGTTTGACAGACGACTGACGATCAGTATAGTGCATAACAATCAGGAACGATGCCGTTCGGGAACGAACGCCTGAACGCGTCGCGGGTCCGCGCGGGATCACGGCGCCCTGGCGCCGACCCAGCATCGCAAATTTCGCCGTCGAGAGGAACGTCTCCACATGGGTTTTGTCCTGCCGCCGCCCGCCGTCTCGTCTCTCGCCGTCGAGGGAACGACGGATCGTTTTCCGATCCGCCGCATCTTCTGCGTCGGCCGCAATTATGAGGCCCATGCGCGCGAGATGGGCCGCGATCCGACGCGCGAACCGCCCTTCTTCTTCACCAAGCCGGCCGATTCGGTCGTCGACAACAACAGCGTTGTCCCCTATCCGCCCGAGACGAAGAACTATCATTACGAGATGGAGCTGGTCGTCGTCATCGGCAGCGACGGCTTTGACATCCCTGTGGACAAGGCGCTGGAGCATGTCTGGGGTTACGCCGCCGGCCTCGACATGACGCGGCGCGACCTGCAGCTCGCGGCGCGCGAGCAGGGCCGCCCCTGGGACTGGGGCAAGAGCTTCGACAAATCGGCGCCCATCGCGCCCATCGTGCCGGCGAGCAAGATCGGCCATCCCGAAAAGGGCCGCATTTTCCTTACCGTCAACGGCGTCGTGAAGCAGGACGCCGACATCGCCGATCTCATCTGGAGCGTGCCCGAGATTGTCTCCATCCTGTCGCGCTCGATGCGCCTCAAGGCCGGCGACGTCATCATGACCGGCACGCCGGCGGGCGTCGGCGCGGTGGTCGTCGGCGACAGGCTCGAAGGCGGCGTTGACGGGATCGGCGGCATTTCGGTTACGATCGGGCAGCCGGAGTGAGCGAGCCCCGTCTCCCTTTGCGGGAGCCGGGCGGCAGAACGGCCGGATGAGGGGTTTTCGCGAACGCGACGTCCTGAAAGCTCCGCATGTTGCAGCCCCGCGCTTTCGCGCGAAAGCCCTGCTCCCCGGCCTTCGGCCGGACCGGCTCCCGCAAGGGGAGAAGGGCGGCGCGCCAGAACCACATATTCGATCCGCGCACAAGCGGACATTCAGGGAGGAAGCCCTTATGAAGAAAGTTATTCTCGCCGGCCTCGCCGCCGCCCTTCTTTCGAGCGCCGCTGCCGCGCAGGAGCCGATCAGGATCGGCTTCCTGTCGACCTTCTCCGGACCGTCCGGACAACTCGGACAGGAGTTGCTCGACGGCTTCAAACTCGGCCTGGCGCAGAGCGGCGACAAGCTCGGCGGCCGCGCCGTCGAGATTATCCAGAGCGACGATCAGGCCAAGCCCGACGTGGCCCGCCAGGCTGCCGACAAGATGATCGAGCGCGACAAGATCGCGATCCTGACGGGCGTCAACTTCTCCAACGTGATGCTGTCGGTGGCCAAGCCGGCGCTCGACGCCGGCGCCTTCATCGTCTCGGTCAACGCCGGACCGTCGCAATTCGCCGGCGCGCAATGTCATCCGCGCTTCTTCGTCGCCTCGTTCCAGAACGACACCGCCCCCGAGGCGATGGGCGTGCATGTGCAGAAGCTCGGCCTCAAGCGCATGTATCTGATGGCCCCCAACTATCCCGCGGGCAAGGATTTCCTCGCCGGCTTCAAGCGCTTCTACAAGGGCGAGATCGCCGGCGAGGTCTACACCCAGCTCGGCCAGCTCGATTACGCCGCCGAGATCGCGCAATTGCGCGCCGCCAGGCCCGACGGCGTGTTCTTTTTCTATCCCGGCGGCATGGGCATCAACTTCGTCAAGCAATACGCCCAATCGGGCCTGAAGGCGACGACGCCCCTGTTCGGCCCCTCCTTCTCGCTCGACCAGACCGTGCTTCCGGCCATCGGCGACGCGGCGCTCGGCGCTTTCGCCTCGGCGTTCTGGGCCGAGACGTTCGACAATCCGCAGAGCAGGAAGTTCGTCGCGGATTTCGAGGCGAAATACGGCCGCATCCCCTCGCCCAACGCGGCGGCGGCCTATGACACGGCGCGCGCCCTCAACGCCGCGGCGACCGCCGTCGGCGGCAAGATCGAGGACAAGGAAGGCTTCCGGAAGGCGCTCGAAACCGTGAAGTTCGAGAGCCTGCGCGGCAACTTCCGTTTCAACACCAACCATTATCCGATCCAGGATTTCTACCTGACCGAGATCGTCAAGGACGCGAAGGGCCGGCCGATCATGCAGGTGAGGTCGAAGATCGATTCCGATCACCAGGACGCCTATGTCGGCCAGTGCAAGATGGCGGCGCAATAACGCGGCGCGCGTCGGCGACCTCCTTCTCCCCTCGCGGGAGAAGGTCCGGCCGCAAGCCGGAGACGAGGGGTTTTTCATGCGCGAGCGCAAGGCGCCGCGCAACGCGACATCCGGCTTCGCGCCGCGACCGCCCCTCATGGGGCGCTGACGCGGCGCCTTCCCCCGCGAGGGGCGAAGGACGTTTCGGGATCATCCATGACCTCAGCGCTTTTCATTGAGCAGCTTCTCAACGGCGTCCAGTTCGGCGTCATGCTGTTCCTGATCGCCTCGGGCCTGACGCTCGTGTTCGGCATCATGAACTTCATCAATCTGGCGCATGGCTCGCTCTATATGACCGGCGCCTTCGCCGCCGCCGCCACGCAGGCGGCGACGGGCAGTTTCCTCGCGGCCATCCTCGTCGGCATGATCGTCGCGGCGATCGTCGGCCTGCTGCTCGAGCAGGCGGTGCTGCGCCGTTTCTACGGCCGCAGCCATCTCGATCAGGTGCTGGCGACCTTCGGTCTGATCCTCATCATGAACGAGACGACGCGCATCCTCTTCGGCTCGACGCCGTTGCGCATGAACCTGCCCGGAGCGCTGTCGGGCTCGGTCGAAATCTTGCCGGGCGTTCCCTATCCCGCCTTCCGTCTGGCCATTCTCGCCGTCGGCCTCCTCGTCGCGGGCGCGCTCTATGTCATCATCATGAAGACGCGCATGGGCATGTGGGTGCGCGCCGGCGCCTCCAACCGCGCCATCGCCGCCGCCATGGGCGTCAACGTGCCGCTGGTTTTCGCCGGTTTGTTCGCCGTGGGCGCGGCTTTCGCCGGGCTCGCCGGCCTGATGGCGGGCCCGATCCTGTCGGTTCAGGTCGGCATGGGCGAGCCGATCCTCATTCTGGCGCTGGTCGTCACCGTCATCGGCGGCATCGGCTCCATTCGCGGCGCCTTCGTCGCGGCGCTGATGGTCGGCGTCGTCGACACCTTCGGCCGCGTGCTGCTGACGCCGGCGCTCGGGTCGATGGTGATCTTCATGCTGATGGCGGCGATTCTCGCCTTCCGTCCCAAAGGATTGTTCGCGGTTCATGGCTGATCTCTCCGCCGCTCCCCGCAAGACGCGCGACTGGATCGCTCCGGCGGTCCTCGTCGCGCTGCTCGCGCTCGTGCCGCCGATTTCGCTGGCGCTCGACGATCCCTTCCTTGTCAAGGTGGCGATGCGCGTCGTCGTCTTCGCCATCGTCGCCGTGGCGCTCGATCTCGTGGTCGGCTTCGGCGGTCTCGTCAGCCTGTGTCACGCGGGCTTGCTGGGCGTCGGCGGCTATGTCGTGGCCATCCTCGCCTTCCATGACTTCAATGCGGAGCCGATCTTCGGCCTGCTGCCGGGAACGTCGAATCTGGCGGTGACTCTGCCGCTCGGCGCGTTGACGGCGGCGCTCGTCGCGGTCGTGGTCGGCGCGATTTCGCTGCGCACCAGCGGGCCCTATTTCATCATGATCACGCTGGCCTTCAACCAGATGTTCTACTACGCCGCCGTGGCGCTGCAAAAATACGGCGGCGAGGACGGCTTGCAGATCATGAGCGCGATCACGCTCGGCCCGCTCGACGTCTCCAACCGCTACCGGTTCTTCTATGTCGCGCTGGCGGGGCTGGCGCTGACGCTGCTGGTCATCACGCGCATGGCCTCGAGCCGCTTCGGCATCATCCTGCGCGCGGCGGCCGCCAACGAGACGCGCGTCGTCGCCGTCGGCGTCGCGCCCTGGGCCTACCGCCTCGTCGCCTTCACCGTTTCAGGCTTTTTCGCCGGCATGGCGGGCGCGCTTCTGGCGGCGAGCCAGCAGTTCATCTCGCCGGTCGACATGGCCTGGGACCGCTCCGGCGATTTCGTCGTCATGGCCGTGCTGGGCGGCGTCGCCACGGTCTGGGGGCCGGTGGTGGGCGCCGCCGCCTTCATCGTGCTGGAGCTGGTGTTGTCGTCATGGTCGCAGCACTGGCACCTCGCCTTCGGCCTGCTGATCCTGATGGTCGTCATCTTTCTGCGCGGCGGCCTCGCCGATCTGGCCCATGTGTTCAGGCCGCGCGCGGCGGGAGGCGGACATGGCTGAGCCGATCCTTGAAGTCACGGCGCTGATGAAACGCTTCGGCGGCCTCATCGCCACCAATGATCTCAGCCTGACGGTCGCGCGCGGCGAGACGCATGCGATCATCGGTCCCAACGGCGCCGGCAAGACCACCTTCGTGTCGCAATTGCAGGGCCTGCTCACGCCGGACGCCGGCTCCATCGTGCTCGACGGGCGGGACATCACCCGCGCGCCGGCGCACGCCCGCGCGCATCTGGGCGTCGCGCGGTCGTTCCAGATCGCCTCGCTCGTGCCCGAATTCACCGTGCTCGCCCATGCGGCGCTGGCGGTTCAGGCGCGCGCCGGCCATTCCTTCCGCTTCTGGCGGAAAGCCTGGGACGATCCGGCCCTGGTCGGGCCGGCGCGCGAGGCCGTCGCCGCCGTCGGGCTCGAACATCGCATGCATACGCCGGCGAGCGATCTGTCGCATGGCGAGAGGCGCCAGCTCGAACTCGCCATCGCGCTCGCGCAGAAGCCGACGCTGCTGCTGCTCGACGAACCGATGGCCGGCATCGGCCGGCAGGAGGGCGCGCGCATGACGCAGTTGCTGGCGAGCCTGAAAGGCGCCTATTCGATCGTCCTGATCGAGCACGACATGGACGCCGTTTTCGCGCTCGCCGACCGCATTTCCGTGCTTGTCGCCGGCCATATCATCAAGACCGGCGCGCCCGACGACATCCGCAACGACGCCGATGTCCGCGCCGCATATCTCGGCCATTGAGGAGGCGGCGATGCTGCTCGACATCCGCGACCTGCGCGCCGCCTACGGACTGAGCGAAGTGCTGTTCGGCATGACCCTCGCCGCGCGGGAGGGCGAGGTGACGACGCTGCTCGGCCGCAACGGCATGGGCAAGACGACGACGGTGCGCGCCGTCACGGGTCTGCTGCGGCCGGTGACGGGCGAAATCCTGTTCAAGGGAGAGCGCATCGACGCCTTGCCCGCCCATCGCATCGCGCATATGGGCGTCGGTCTCGTGCCCGAGGGGCGCCACATCTTTCCCAATCTCAGCGTGCGCGAGAACATCCTGATGGCGGCGATCCGCCGCCCGGACAAGCGCGATCCGTGGACCTTCGATCGCGTGCTGGACTTCTTTCCGCGTCTGGCGGAACGGCTGGACAACGGCGGCAATCAGCTCTCCGGCGGCGAGCAGCAGATGCTCGCCATCGCCCGCGCGCTGATGACCAACCCGGACCTGCTCGTGCTCGACGAGGCGACCGAGGGCCTCGCGCCGCTCATCCGCAAACAGATCTGGGAGCGCCTCGCCGACCTGAAGAAAACCGGTCTGGCGATGATCGTCATCGACAAGGAGCTGGAGGCGCTGGCGCCTATTGCCGAACGCCATTTCATCGTCGAAAAGGGCGAGGTCGTGTGGCGCGGAAACAGCGCCGCGCTGATGGCGGACCAGACCATCCAGGACGCCTATCTGAGTGTTTGAGCGGTGCGACGATGGAAGATTTCCATGACATGCCGGGTCATCTCATCCGGCGCGCGCATCAGATCGCGGTGGCGATCTTCATGGACGAATGCGCCGCGCGCCATCTGACGCCCGTGCAATTCGCCTGCCTCTCCGGCATCCGCGCCCAGCCGGGCGTCGACGCCACGCGGCTGGCCGCGCTTGTCGCCTTCGACCGCTCGACGCTCGGCAATGTGCTGGAGCGGCTGGAGGCGAAGGGCTGGATCGAGCGCTCGGCCAGCCCGGAAGACCGCCGCATCAAGATCCTGCACATCACACGCGCGGGCGAGGCCTTGCTCGACGATGTCGCCGCGCGCGTCGAGGCGACCCAGCAGCGCATTCTCGCCCCTCTCGACGCCGCCGAACGCGCCGCCTTCATGCGCCTGCTGGTCAAACTTGTCGACGTGAACAACGAGGCCTCGCGCGCGCCGCTCGGCGGCAAATGCGCGGAGGGAGAATAGCGATGCGGCCCCTTCCCCGGCCCTCCCCCGCTTCGCGGGAGAGGAGCGCACGGCGTCCTGCGGGACTGGCCTGAATTCTGTCTGAAAGCCGCAAACTGTTCCCTCTCCCGCTTGCGGGGGGAGGGTCAGGAAGGGGGCTCGGAAGACTTACCCGAACACCTCGTAGAAACCCAGCTTGCGCTGCATTGGCGCGTCGTCGACCTGGAAAAGGAACGCGGGTTTCGTCGCGCTTCTGTTGACGATTTCGACCTGCGCATGGGTCGGCACGGCGAGCGTGTCGCGTCCCGTCCAGTCGAGGCTCACGCCGTCGATCAGCGCCTGCCCGTCGCCGTCGACGACATGCAGCACGGCCGAGGCCGAGCGCTTCGCCGGCTTCACGCTCTCGCCGGGGCGCAGCATCAGCGCCGAGAAGCCGAGGATGGGCAGGCATTCGCCGCCCGTCTCCGGATTGACATAGGCGAGTTGCACCGCCTCGCCCTTGTCGGTGACGGCGGCGAGATCGGCGAGCGCCGCCTTCACGTCGCGCCAGGGGAAGCGCAGCAGCGGATAATTTCCGCGCGCCGCGCCCAGCGATTTGTAGGGCACGAGGCCCGAGCGCCGATAGCGCGTCTGCGAGGAATCGGCCTGATTGCGGATCGTCTGCGGCTTGCCCTCGATGCAGTAGGAGGCTTCGAGCGCATAGACCATCGGCAGGTCGAGCGCGTCGAGCCACACCACCGGACCCTGCCCTTCGTGGCTGTGCTCGTGCCACAGGCCGGACGGCGTGAGGATGAGATCGCCGTGCTCCATCGGCATCTTCTCGCCCTCGACGACGGTGAAGCCGCCCTCGCCTTCGACAACGAAGCGCACGGCGCTCGGACTGTGCTTGTGGTTGGGCGCCGTCTCGCGCGGCAGGATCAGCTGCATGCCGATATAGATCGACGGCGTGGCCTGCATGTTTTCCAGACCAAGGCCGGGATTGGCCAGCACCAGCACGCGGCGCTCGGCCTTTTCCATCGGCGTCAGCTCGCCGGCTTCCAGCAGGCGCGGCCGCACGTCGGCGTAGCGCCAGACGATCGGCTGCGTGCGCCGCGTCGGGATGTGATAGGGCAGCGCCGCGCGCAGCGACGGCCAGAGCGGCACGAGATGATGCGCGGTCAGGCCTTCGCGATAGGCGAGCGGCAGGTCTTCAAGGCGTCCGAGTTCAGACATGGTGTCCTCCGCTTGCGTTCCTATTGCGCCAGACCGTCGTCGAGGCAGTTCTTGACGTTCCAGCCGTAGAGCCATTCGACCGCGTCGTAGAAACGCTCCGGCGACCGGCCCTTCCACAGCGAATTGCGGATTTTCCGCTCGATGCCCTTGGCATGGTAGATGCGGCCCATCTCGCGGCCCGACAGCACGATGCGCGCCGTGCGCGTCGTGCGGCAGCGCTGATAGAGATCGAGCGCGCGCGCGACGTCGTGATCGCAATGGCGCAAGGCCTCGCCGAGCGTCACCGCGTCCTCCATCGCCATGCAGGCGCCCTGCGCCATATATTGCGTCGTCGGATGCGCGGCGTCGCCGAGCAGCGTCACGCGGCCGAAGGTCCAGGTTTCGATCGGCATCTTGTCGGCCGTCGCCCAGCGCCGCCAGCTTTTCGGCAGATCGATGAGCTGCCGCGCCCTGGGGCAGACTTCCTGGAAGTAGCTCTGCACCTCCTCCTTCGAGCCGTCCGTGACGCCCCATTCCTCCTGCCCCCGGCTGTGGAAGGTGACAACGACGTTATATTGCTCGCCGCCGCGCAGCGGATAGTGCACCAGATGGCAATTGGGGCCGACCCAGATCGAGGCGGCGTTCCATTGCAGATCGACCGGAAAATCCTTCTTCTCGACCACGGCGCGATAGACCACATGGCCGGTGACGCGCGGCGGATCGTTGACATATTTCTCGCGGATCACCGATTTGCCGCCATCGGCGGCGATCAACGCCTGGCCGCGATGGCGATGGCCCTTGTCGTCGATGACGGTGACGCCGGAATCGTCCTGCTCGACATCGACGACGCGCGTCGAGGTGTGGAACGAGACGCGGCCCGTCTCCTGCGCGCCTTCGAGCAGCGAGGAATGAATGTCGACGCGATGGATGACCGCGTAGGGATTGCCGAACCGCTTGCGGAACGCCTCGCCCGTGGGAATGCGGCCGACCAGCGTCGCGTCGATCGCGTCATGCATGATCAACTCGTCGGTATAGACGGCGCGGCCGCGCGCCTTGTCGCCGACGCCGAGCGCGTCGAAGGCGTGGAAGGCGTTGGGGCCGAGCTGGATGCCCGCGCCGATCTCGCCGATCTCCGGCGCCTGCTCCAGCACCGTGACGTTGTAGCCCTGGCGAACCAGCGCCAGCGCGGCCGCAAGGCCGCCGATGCCGCCGCCCGAGACGATGAAGGGGAGCGACGAATTCTGAGTGCCCATGTTTCCTCCCATGGCGTGAAGCAGCCTTTTGCGCCGGCTGTTGTCGTCTTGTCATAGCGAGTTTGAATGTATACTGTCAATCAGCGCTCATACAAAATCCGCGCCTTGACCGCGTTTTGTTATCCGACATAGCGTCCGATCGTCGCCCCGCAGGAGCCGCCCATGTTCGTTCATCGTCGTCAGGTGCATATCGAGTGGGGCGATTGCGATCCCGCGGGCATCGTCTTCTACCCGCGCTATTTCGCGATTTGCGACGCCAGCACGCACGCCTTGTTCGAAGCGGTGTTCCCGCCCGGCATGCGCTATTTCGACCATTACGGCGTTCTGGGCTATCCGCTGGTCAACGCGCGCTGCGAATTTCGCATTCCCTCGTCATGGGGCGACGACCTCACGATCGAGAGTCATGTCGCGGAATGGCGCAATTCCAGCTTCGGTCGTGTCCCGGTTGGTGGTGTAGCTGGGCGGGAGCAAGCCGCTCGCGGTGCGCGCTTTTCATAGCGCCGTAGCGAGCGAGCGGCTTGCGGTGGTCATCGGCGTTCGCCGGTAGGATCGGGTTGCG